>TARA_B110000003_G_scaffold103951_1_pt1 | contig 39526 bp, 42 predicted proteins | sample TARA_B110000003 | Tara Oceans TARA_B110000003 (sample SAMEA4396424) | marine metagenome | biome: Westerlies Biome; feature: [SRF] surface water layer (ENVO:00010504); material: water (ENVO:00002006), including particulate matter (ENVO:01000060) such as... | depth 5 m
TTTAGGAACTTTTTATGGAAAATTGGTGCTTTTTTGCCGGTTTCGTTGTACTTTAGTGCTTTTTTTTAAGTGAATTGGTATTTTTTTCAACATCAACACTTTTACTTTTTGTTGATTTTGAACCGCCACACCACTTAAGGTAACAAAAATTCTATTTACCACCGCTTTTACGTTTTTATGGTAACAATTATTAGCCCAATCCCCTATTTAATGAATCTCCTCGTTTGTTACGGTAACTGGTAACGTTTTCTACCAGTAATTTACAATTATGGTAACAATTCACTGTTGAAACCATTTCAACGAAATTTATTTGACCTTCTCGCACCATTTATGCTCACAAAAACTGTTAGCGCCCATACCAGGCATTTTCGCACCATAAAGCTTTTTTTAAAACCATTTAAACACTATTTCGCTGCATTATACATATGACCAACCAAGAACAAGCCACTATCGCACACGCCGTCCCCATTCAATCCACAATACGTGTAATTCCTTCCGAAGTTAATGAACCGCCCCTAAATATTAAAAAAACTTTCTCTTATTCCAAATCCGTACAATTGTTCGCCATTATCGAAGCGTTCTTTCTTATACTTTTCGGTTTCTATCAACCTTGGTATTTTCTCCAGGCTATCGGACCTATTTGCGGTTATGTCGGCGCTAAAAAATTTAACGTCTATTTATCCTATTTTTATTTTTCATACCTTATTGTCGCATTCCTCTCCAAGATAGTCATCCTCTCTTTAACTCTCCCTAATCCAGACTCCTTCTATATTTTCCTTTCTTTCTTCACACTCTTCATTGATATATGGATCCTTAAAATATCACACTCCTTCCTTCGCTATTTACAAGGTCTTACTGCTGACGAACGCAATAATCTACGCCATATGAAAATTATCACCACTTATCATTATTGGTAAATATTTAAATAAATCCCTCTCTTTATTATAATGGACTCATTCAATAAAGACATTCTTTTATATTTATCCAAGTTTCTTGACAATAATACTTGTTGTAAATTATCTGATTTACATAATCTATCTATCATTAATAAATTCTATTACTCCATGTACAAAGAAAAAGTTAATATTATACCCTTGATTCCACTCAAGCATTGCAAACTCATTTATAATACTGAACCCAAAACCTTCAATTATAATTGTTATATGTGCGGACCTTTCAATAAAATAGAAGTTTCTAATATAATTGGAGCCATCAGAAACTCCAAATCACGGGACCTCCCTGATAGACCAAAACTTTATTATCCCACGAATCCTCAATTCCCTATCCATTTCACTTCTTCTTATGATATGGAAATATTCAAAACTAAAGTTTCCACCTTAGATCTTAATCTCAATTTTCTCGTCTCTGGTAGATGTTGTAATGGACAAGGAAGCACTCTATTTATTAAACATTAAATTGAATTGATATAAAATATATATATCTATTCAATATATAATAATGTCTCAAAATATAAACAATCACAACCCCGAAGAACCTAACTACCAACCTTCACAAGTTCATTATGATGACGAAGGTAAATACGAAGATGACCCTCGCGCAGGCACCGGTAGTCAATATTATAAAGAAAAGCACGCTATCACTTTCGCTCAAAATTATCTTAAAACAGACACCGCTAAGGGTATGGATGAACAAAATAAAACCGCCATGAAAGTTTGGGCTAATAAAGGTCCTAATGTCGCCGCCGCTTATATGATGCATCAGGCTGGCGGTGATTATAGTCGTATGAGAAGTATGTACGGTTAACGACGCCTCCTCCTTTTACTCTTCCTACGTCGCCGTCTGGTGCGTTTTTTTAAGTTCCTTTTTCTACGTCTTTTCTTTGTACGTCTTCTTCTTCTTTTTCTCTTTGTATATTTCTTTTTTCTTCTTCCCCCAAATTTTGGATTATCCACGCGTTGTCTAAACTGCGATGAGCTAATGGACATATCCATTCCTGGTTGTCCCGCCGCGGGAATCGGCGATGGTTCATTCCTTCCAGTCATCTTTCGTAACCCATCCTCTGTGTTTATTATTTTCTTTCTCTCTCTCTCTGCCCTAGCCAATAAATATGCGACTTCATTATCTTTCCCCGTACCCTCTTTCGCCTTATCTTTTAAAACCTTACGATACTTTTTTGCTCTTTCTAAGTGCTTTTTCACAATAGGTCCCATCGAAACCAATATATAATCCACTTTTGGTTTTCCCATATTGTCTGACTCCTCGTATTCGTTCACCTCTTTTAATTTCTTAATTTTATCGCGACTAAAAGATTCTATTAATTTTTTCATAATAAAATTAATCATATCACCATCCGAATCAGAAATCGAACCAAATTTATTAATAAAACTTCTTTTAAAATCTCTATCAAGAGTTTGTTCATATTGCTTTCGACTCGCATGAAATTTTTTTTCCCACATAGCTGTTGGATGACGAGCCATAGCCAACCTTCTTCTTCCTTCCTCGCTTTCCATAAATCGTTTGTGTCTATATACTGGTCGGGTGCTTCTCTTTTTATCTGGCGTATCTGGAGTCGTATATGGATCCCCCTTCCTCTTCTTCTTATTACTACTACTACTCATATATATTATCTAAATATTATATAATATATATGAATCCATTTGAGATTGACGACCTCAAGAGACACATATTCTCTTTCCTGAGAAAAAAACCACATAAACAATGTCCCGACTGCCAAGATGTATTAGAATGGGACCCCGGAAAACAATTTAAAAAATTCGTTGAATGGGGTGGCTTCAACCACAAATTTATTATGTGTAATGATTGTTATAGAGATAACTTTTTAAGAAATTACCAACACCTTCATATATGTGAAATGTGTTAATAAAGTTATTTAAATACTTCTTTTCATTATCTATAATGAACTTCTTTATTTTTATTGGATTATTCGCCAGTATATTCGGATTAACTTCGTCACTTCCACAAATATATAAAATTATTAAAACTAAATCATCCACAGATTTATCCTATGGAACTATCATTATTTCACTCACTAATCAAATATTTTGGCTTATTTACGCCGTATATCTTCAAAATACTATATATATTATTAATGGAAGCGGTCATCTTATAATCGAAGGTACCGTATTATTATTAAAAGCTCATTACGACAAAATAAATAGTCAAAATGACCCTTCATAGCCTCCTCCTATTCACATATAGATATATATCGGTATAATCTCCCTCAACTCTGTCGTATTCACCGCACCATTCCCAAAATATAGTTCCATAAACTCCTTCGTCCTCTCATCCTCAAACGAATCGCATATTTTTCCGTATAATTCCCTTCTTTTATCCTTCTCTATATCCTTCTCATACCTTATACATATCAAATGATTCTCTATAAGGTAATCCTTCTCTATATCTATCAAACAATAGTCAAAATTATACCTTCCCACACCATATCCTCTATTCATTACTATCATCAATTCATTATTCCCTCCTTTTTTAATGTAATTCTTCTTCTCTACATTCTTGTAAGCCTTATTTATCAACTTTTTATCCTTTATATCACTCGAATATATCAACCTGGTATCATTTTCATCCATAGATAGTATATCTTTATGCTGATTCCATACTATATTACCTACATGAACCCTAAATTCCATCTCATTTAGCGATTTTGACCCCTCATATAGCTCTTTTATCCTCTTCACCTTCTCTTTTGTATTGAATATTGTATATCCTCCCCTCTTTATAACCCATTCTCCATTATCCTTCGCCTTCTTTTTTACACATAATATCATCGTTTCTTGAGTCGTTTCCAGCCATTTTGCTCCTTCATTGTCCTCTATTCCTATTATTTCACACGTTTCATCTATCAATTCCCTTAATTTATCATAATATAAACAATTTTTAAAGCTTGAAGGCAGTACAAAACTCAATATACCTCCTTTTTTTAGCAAAGACAATGATTTTAAGATGAATAATACAAATATATTCGGCCTACCTTCTATATATTTCAAATATTCCTTCTCTACATCCCCTCTTTTCATCACATAGAAGGGCGGGTTACCTATAATCAGATCATATCCCCCTTCAAAATCCGTTTTTAGATAGTCCCCTCTCTTCAATTCTATATTCTCACCCTTCATCTCCTCATTTTTCTCACATAATTCCGTCATCATCTCATTCATCTCTATCCCCACTACCCTACTCTTCTTATATTTCTTACTTAACTCCTTTATAAACTCCCCTGACCCATAACAAGGCTCCAATATCCTTTTAAATCTCCTCTTCCCTAACATTTTTATCATCTTTTTTATGATTTCTTGTGAGGTAAAATATATTCCATTATCCTTCTTATCCTTCTTATCTAATGCTGTCGTTATCGTCTTAGATAATTCACTATAACTCATTAAATACATATATTATATCTATTTTAAATCAATTTAAATATATTATTCAATATTTTTCTTATATGGAAAATGAACACCCCATTCCTTGTCACGTCGAATACGTTTGGCTTGACCATAATCAAAATTTTCGTTCTAAGACTAAGGTATTAACCAATCATAACCCTAAACGCGATGGCCTTCCTATGTGGAATTATGATGGCTCATCTACCAAACAAGCCAATGGTGCTAACTCTGAAGTATTTATACGCCCTATCAAACTATGTTATGACCCCTTCAGAAGAAGCGAAAACGCTTATATTGTACTATGCGATACTTGGCTCGCTGATAAAACTGAGTCTCAAAAACAAAAAAAACTTGTTTATATCTCACACCCCGATAATTCAAGAGCAAGAGCTCAATATATTTTTAATCAACCTAAAGTTATTGATGAAGACCCATGGTATGGTATTGAACAAGAATTCTTTTTTACTACCAGAGAAGGGTCACACCCCCCTGGAACCGCTGTAAAAAGATTCTTTGAAACACCCGTCGGCATGACCACCGTTGATGGTAAAGAATGGGTTAGCACCAGTGGGAAAACTCAAGGCGATTTCTATTGTGGCGTTGGTCCTAATAATATTAAACAGCGTGATGTCGCTGAATATATCCTTAATTGTTTGTCCTTCTCAAGGCAAATTAAATGCACTGGTTATAATTGGGAAGTCGCTCCTGGACAATGCGAATTCCAAATTTTCGATGCCGGTATTGACGCCGCCGATTCTCTACTACTTTTCCGCTATATCGCTCAAAGAGCCGCTGAAGAACGTGGTCTTTCCATCAATTTTCACCCTAAACCCATGTCTGGTGATTGGAATGGTTCCGGTTGTCATACCAATTTCTCCTCCAAATCCATGAGAAAACCCGACTCTTATTTTTCCGTTATCACCCCCGCACTTAAAGCTCTTAAAAATAACCATAGTTATCATATAGAAAATTATGGTTCTGGTAATAAAGAACGTCTTACTGGTGAACACGAAACCGCCTCTTGGGATACTTTCACCGCCGGTGTAGCCAATCGTGGTGCTTCTATTAGGGTACCTACACAAACTTATTATGATAAATCTGGTTATATTGAAGACCGCCGTCCTTCTTCTAATATGGACCCTTATGTAGTCACCTCTCTTCTCGCTAATACCATCATTCTTAAAGGTAAAGAAACCAATCTAACTGAACAAGTTTCTATGATTGGAACTCACGCTGATGAATCTACCGTTTCCACTAACGCTTAGAAGACTCTCCGTGCTTTTTTTTAAGTTCTCTTTTTGCGGTTTTATTTTATTCTGCTGAATCCAATAATGCCTGCTTACTCAACATACATTCCTTCCTTCTCTCACTCCTTAATCCCTTACTATTTATATATTTTATTGAATTCGTTAAATTCTTCATCAATACATCCTGTTGAAAAAAATTGATAACCTGCCCATTTGTAATATTCTTATGCAATATTTGTAATGAATTCGTACAATACAAATCATATGTCTTGAGTTTACTATTTAACCCCATCAATTTCTCCTGTACCGCATTATAATATTTTTGCACTTCACCATTTACCGCTTTAGCATCATCCAATTTAAAAATACACGTCTTATCTTCGTCTTCACTGGTGTATATATAAACATAATCACTATATAAAAATTTATCCAGAGAAGGCGAATTCTCTTTACCCTTTACCAATACAAATGCTATATGAAATCCATAACCAAATTTAATCAATATATCAATCTCTTTACACGGGTTTATCCAATACGCCATCTCCTCCATCTTTTTATCCTCCTGGTATTGTGTTATCAATCCATCTAAATAGCCTTTCTTTACCCATCTACCCAATTTTCTCCCTTTCTTTAATCCACAATCTTCTAATAATTCTATTATCTTTCCTGAATTATTATCCTTCCACGTCATCTTTAATATATTCGTCATTAATAACGCAATCTTTTGTTTTAAATCCGATAACATTTAAATAATACCTTTAAAAAAAAAGTATTATTTTAACTTACTAAATATTATAGCTGTACCACCTGAACACCGTCTTCATACTCCTCAAACAATTCGTCTTCATAAATATCATGCCCTCTCACCATTCTATAATTCGCCAGATCCTTCTTATTCTTCCATCTTTTTTTCCTAGTTCTATATCGTGGACTACCCTTCCTTGTATTCGTTATAGCCTTCCCCACATAATCCATCATTCTTGATATCGCATTCCCCATATATTATTGTACCATATAATTTTTATATCATTATATATTACTATGGTCCCCGCACATTTAATTTATTGTCATTGGATTCGTTGTTGGACACTTCTATTTTTATTTAATTTTGTTAAACAATCCCCCCTCCCTTCCGCTATTCTCGCTTTAATATATGGCATTCTCGTGTTTTTAATGGCTTTTTTACAAAAAACTGGACTTCTTCATTTAAAAATAACTGAAAATATCCCTTTAAAATTTATCGCGTTATCTGTTTTCATTGATATTTTAACTATCGGTATGATCATATATAAAATAAAAAAACCTATTCATACTTTCTTTAAAGATATTTATATTAATATTTTTATTTTTAGTGTTTATTTACTGTATTTACATTTAAACAGTGAAAGTATCTTCACCATTTATATCGATAAAATTCCAAAACAAGATGAATTAAGAGGTGATTTCTTATCTTATTTAACAAAAAGACTCCGAGGGTCTCTACCCTTTTAAATAGTATATAAAAATGCCTTCAATTCCATATACTGCTTCCCCATATTCGTTATGTCTTCGTTCTGCCATAACTCACAATCTTTGAAAGATATCCCTTTCGTTGGGGTAGTATCCATCGTAGATTCACCGGTTATCTTATAGAAATTCCATCCCAATGTCTCGAATATAGCCACATATTTCTTTCCTTTTATTTTACATCCATATATTTTCGCCATGTTTGATAGTTCTCGTATTTTAAAATTACCTTATAAAGTAATTTTAAATCAATTTTTCAATCCATTTTCCTGGGACTCAATATCCTTTATGGCATCCTTTATGTTACAATTCGTAGCCAATTTTGCTATTATATTATTATCTACTATATTCTTCTCAATTAATTCGTGGTGTATTTTTTGTTGTATTGCTGACTCTTTTTCTGAAAATGATCTATCTTCTTCTACAACTTTATCATATAACTCGACAACGCAATTACCATATACTCTTGTTTTAAAATCGTTTATTTTTTGTTTTAATGTACCCCCTTCATTAACATCCTCTTTTACCCAACCTTCTTTTTCTTTATTTACCCAAAATTTCCCTCTTTTTCCATCCGCACAATGTACTGGTCTTTCTTCAGCAGACATTTTATTTATTTCTTTTATAAATAACTCTGAAGGGGCATCCTTTATAAATTGTGAATTTGATTTATATACTATATCATTCAATTTAAGTTTAGATTGAATACTGCTTAGTAATTTTTTACCTATTTCTTCTATCGTTTTCGCATCTTTACAATGATCATCCAAATATACCTGGACCGTTATATTATTATTATATGTATTATTACAGTTCGTATTATTATCTCCCATCGTTTTATGGTTTAATAGTAAATGTAGTTGTTCTGTTGTAAGAAAAACACCGGTATTATTAGCTGGTGTTTTCTCTTCTTCTTCTTCTTCTTCTTCCAAATCATTTATATATTCACATTTTTTCTTATGTTTCCATAATCCACTTCTGTTTTTATATTCCTCACCACAATGCTCACAAATATATGACTTTACCCTTTTTTTACTCGTTTTTGGAAACGGTTTGGAAACGCTTGGAAACGCTTTTTTAATATGTTTTTTGGTAAGGATATGTCTGTCCCAATGAGATTTTTGTGACGCTATATAGTCACAACATTCGCAATAATTATAATACCCTTTTTTTACCCTTTTTTTTTCGTTTTTACCCGTTTTGGAAACATTTGGAAACATTTTATACTAAATAAAGATAATATTTTTAAGTATTTACCAAAAATAATGTATTATTTTTTTTATGGTAACAAAAATCATTCCAGAAAAAATACGTTTTAAAACCTTATATGCTCTCATACCATTGGGGTTGAGGGTTTTGCATAAAAATCATGCTTGTTTTAGTTGTGTACGGAGTTTTTGGACATTTCATTTGACATTTGAAATGTCCAATTTCTGACTCCAGACTAGAAACATATACATATATAACAAAAACCCATAAATATATATAAAATTGATATAAAATTATACTAATATATTTATTTATTATGAGCAAAACAGGTTTAAAAAGAAAAGGTAAAGAGAAATATTATACATCTATTGCAGTGGTGAAAAAGCTTTTAGTATCTTACAATAAAATAATTGAAAGAAATGATACAGATTTGTGGATAGAACCAAGTGCGGGTAATGGATCATTCACATCATATTTGGGAGATAGGAATTTGGTAGCTTATGATATTGCTCCTGAAGCAGATAATATTATAAAACAAGACTTCTTTGATTTAAATTTGGATATATGGTCTATACCACTGCATTTTATAGGGAATCCACCATTTGGTAGGCAGTCATCTATAGCAATACAGTTTATAAAACGCATTACAGCGTGTGAGAAAACGAAGTCATTGGCGTTTATATTGCCCAAAAGCTTTAAAAAGGATAGTATGAAGAGATACTTTCCTCTAAACTATCATTTGGAACATGAAGAGGATGTGGACAAAGATGGTTTTACAATGGAAGGAACAAATATAGATGTGCCTTGTGTATTTCAAATATGGGTAAAGAAGGATCAAGAACGTGAAAAACCAGTAAAATTAGAACCAAAGGGTTATGAATTTACAAAGAAATTACAGGGTAGATATGCGTTGAGAAGAGTAGGAGTTCGTGCGGGTTTAATACTGGATATGTTCCTTCATCCACTATCAGAAATATCAGAACAGAGTCATTATTTTATGAAGTTAGACGAAGGAGATGAGAAATTTATAGGAAAATATGAAGAAACTATAAATTTTGAACATAATAATACGGTTGGTCCTAAATCAATATCGAAACAAGAATTTATTCAAGTATTGAATCAGTTATTTTAACGGCGACGTCTTCTACGTCTGGATTTTTTACCCTTTCTACGACGTTTGCGACGAGTTTTCTTGCGTTTTCTACGGCTTTTTTTACTTTTTCTACGACGTTTGCGACGACTTTTACGTCCTCCTCTTAAATCAAGGGCGCCTCTGGTAAGTTTATTAAGACCACCAGCACTGGTTTTCAATATAACAACACTTAGATTTTTAACACCACCAACAACAGATCCGATGGCGTCACCACCTTTTTTAAGAATTTTTCCACCAGTTCCGGTAACCACAACAACACCTTTACTGGCTCCCTTAATAGAATATTGAATAGCACCATTATCTAATCTAACAGGTTTTGTTAATTTACCGACTTTATTTAATAATTTTGCTGCTCCTTTACCTGATTTTTTAACGACCTTTGCGTTATTGTGGAACAAACCTCTATTGATCATTTTGAACATTTTATGAACACGATTAATAAGTTTGGTTGCTGTACTTGCGATTGGAATTTTGACCATTATATAATAATAGCAGAAAATATTATTTAAAAATATAAGAAAAAATTAATTATAATGAGGAAAAGTTTTTGTCTAAAAGTCATTGGGGTCATGAGTTTTCTGTTTTTAGGAATAAACGCAGAAAATACTGATACGAAAAAGAAAGTGAAACATAACTGGATTCGTGTACCTTGGTCTCATGGTGGTTACTATTATCATAATACTAAAACACGTGAGGATCGGGATACACGCCCTCCAGGTGTAGAATTATAAAAAATTGATTTAAAATATTTGAGAATTAATATTTATACTCAAATATTTATACATCATGACTCAAACTCAATGCACATATTGCGAACGTTCTTTGAGAATAGAAATAATATCACCATTTCCAGATTTAAAATATATAATTTCAAAAAGGAACCCTACTACGCGGTATGGTGGAAAGTTTTGTAGTTCGTATTGTGGAACAAGTCATATTAGACATGTGGAATCAATGTTGAAAAGATATAAATATAATATAAAAAAGATTAGAAAAATACAACAATGGTGGAGACGTATAACGAATTAACAAGTCAAATTATCACGAATCCATTGTTGTATTTTAAGATTAGTTGGCTTTAAAAAGGATTGCATAGCATCATAATAAAATTCTCTATTTGGTTCATCAGTATCATTATCTAAAATATTAAGAATATTATAAACAACTACCAATGTTCTTTTTTCATAAACATCAGTTATTTTTTCAAATACATTATCTATATTAACAGCAGCATCATCGGTTTTAAATAATTCTTGAGTATCAAGATCTAATATATTCTTATACATTTGTAATGTTGTAGTAATAGTAGCTAATTTAGTATTTTTATAAGTATTAATAAGTGCGTCAATACCTTTTATAGCCGATTTTAATATATATGCGTTCTTTGGATTATTACCATCCGTTTTGTACCATAAATAAAATCTACGAATTGCATGGAAAAGATAATATAAATCATCTTTATTATCGCCATACCACCATCTAACAACACCTTGTGAATATGTAGGTTTTTGTATATGTAGTATATTATTAGAAATACTAACTTTGGTTCCTATAGGGCAGTGGCTTACTAATGATAATTGTATCATAACCTGCAAAGGCTCTAAAATCATATCCTGCCTTTCTTTTTGCTGATTAAAATTCATATATATATTAAGCTAATTATTATTTTAAATAAGTTTAAAGAATAATGTAGTTATATATAAATTAATGGATTATGAAAGCAATGATTTAATAACGATGCGATTTCCAAGAGATAATGCGACATTTGCGAAATTTAACAATAAATCACTGGAAGAACAGGAAGACATTGTGAAATTGGGAATGGTGATGCAATCGAGCGGTAAAGATAGAAAGATAACACTAAATAACGAAGATTGGGAAGAGAAATTAAGCAATATAAAAAGAAAAAATGGTGATATGAATAATAAATATGATGAACAGATAAAAAAATTGAAAGAAACTATAAAAAAGATGAAGGATGATAATAGGGAAGAAATGAGCAATGGGATTAAAGAAGCGAAAGAACTTGAAAAAAACAAATTTGAATCATTGTTATTGAATTCTCAAAGTCGTGTAGAGAAATTATCCGAAGATATTGAATCTCTTAAAAAGGAAAAATGGGATTTGGCGGATGAAATGAGGAAAAATTATGATGAAAAATTAGATAAGATGCGGGAAAATGAAAGAGTATATCAAGAAGAAAGAGAGGAAAAATATAGAAATTCTTTGAAAGATTTGGCTGATAAAATGAATGACGATGATAAATGTCTAGTAGCATCAAATAAAGGGAAGGTAGGAGAAAATAGCATTCAAAATTTTTTAACCATGTCTTTACCAAAGGCAGATATAGAAGATGTAGCACAAAAAGGCGGTGCTGGTGATTTGATTATCCACGACGCTTCACGTAATATAATGGTAGAAGTCAAAAATTATGATAGTGCTAATGTAAAAACATCAGAAGTCAATAAATTTAAAAAGGATATGACCGGTAATAATTTTACTGGAGGAATTTTCTTAAGTATGAAACGAGGTATATGTAATATAGACAATTGGACTATTGATACTATAAGTGGTAAGCCGGTTATATATTTATGTAATGTGTCCAGCAATATGGAGAATATTATAACAGCTTATAAGATAATTAAAAAACTATCTGAAATTAATATGGACTGGACAATTACGGAGAAGTTGAAAAAAATTGAAGATTTTGTAAAGCAATACGGCAAGGACAAGAAGAAGAAATTGAAAATACTCAACAATCATACAAGAGACATGACCAAATGTATCGAAGAAGAGGAGAAAAAACTGATTACTTTTATTGAATTTTTAAGAGATTAATATATTAAATAATTATGTATATTTAATATATATGGATGAAGCGAAATTAGAAGAATATATTAATTTATGTACTCCTTCCTTTCTTATTAAAATGAAAACTACAACCAATAAGACATATTTTTTTAAAGCATACAAAAGCGATTATAATAAAGAGAAAACTGTATTAAGATTTACAATAGCTGATATGGACACCGTGAGTGATGACAAAACTCAGTATTATCGAGAAATAGATTTAAAAGTGTTCGGTAAGGATTTTAAAAAACTTAAAGCAACAATTATACCAGAGCATAAAGATATGTATAAAGATATAGTTACGAAAAAAATGGAGGTTGATTGTGGTAAAGATACGTGTGGTGGTAATGTATTAGAAACAGCGGATGTAGTACCCCCACCACCTCTTTCAAAAAGAAAGCCAAATTCAATTCAAAAGGTTGATTTGGGACCAGAAGGAAAGAAATCCGGTATAAGAACTGCAGCTCAAGCGGCGTCTATTGTGAATTATATAAAAAAAAGGAATGAGGGAAAAGCAACCCTGGATAACGATCAAATGGGTGGCGAAGGAAAGAAGAAGAAGAAAAAGAGAAGGAAGAAAAGTAGTAGAAGTAAAAAAAGGAGAAACAAAAGGAAGAACCGTACAAAGAAAAATTAATATATCAATGAATAATATATTAATGTTTCATTTTTGTAAGCATAAGGATATGCTTGGGAAACCAAAAACAGGAGTACATAGTTATAGAATAATGAATATAGCCATATTAGATGTTTTGGGAACTATATTATTGGCGAAAGCGATACAATATTATATAATACCGGAAACGAATATATGGTTAATATTATGTAGTAGTTTTTTATCAGGCATAATATTACATAGGGTATTTTGTGTGAAGACGACAATAGATAAATTTTTATTTGGACGATAAGATAGTCTTATATAATTGTTCTAATTTTTTAAGATTGGTTATTTTTTTAGAATATTGTAATAATTTAGCTTCAATATTATTTTTACTATACTTGATTTTGAGTGTTTTATATAATAATTTTTGATTTTTTTTGAATTTTAAATATGCGATGAATCGTCTAATAAATTCCTTAAGAACTAATTGTTTAATATTGGATTTAGAAGAGAAATCGGAGGGTAGGTTGAAATTATCAACACGCCTTTGAGCGACATATCTATCAAAGGTGATAACGGGATATTTTCCTCCAAATTCGTGGTCTTTATATATGGTAGTCAAATTAGTGTTTATCTTAGGTTTTTTACGGTTTTTCTTTGTACATGCTTTTTTTTTCTTTTTATTTGATATATATTTTTTTGATTTGGGCATAATTATATTATAATAATATAATTATTTATATAAATGGATAAAATTAAACAAGTGATAGAATATGACTATATATTTAAAATAATTTTTCTTGGGGATACGGCTGTAGGCAAGACGAGTGTAGTAAGAAGGTTGAGAAATAAAGGGTTCAAACTTCAAGCGGAGCCGACGATAGGTTTAGATTTTACAGCAATGTATAGTAATATAACACAAGGTAAAAAGATAAAATTTCATGTATGGGATACGGCGGGACAAGAGAATTTTAATAGTATAATACAAACCTATTATAGGGGGGTGGCTTGTGCGTGTATAGTAGTGGATGTATCAAACCGTGATGCTTTGGATAATGCGTCTAAATGGTTAAAACAATTTAATGAGAAGAAGAGTCCGAATTCGGTAGGGATGCCTATAATAATAGGGAATAAGACGGATTTGAAAAGGGCATATGCCTATGAGGTGGGTGAGGATTGGGCGAATGATAATGGTTGTTTATATTGGGAGATGAGTGCGAAGAATAATGATAATGCGGCAGGATTATTATATTTTATAGGGAATAACATATTTAATAACTGGGACGAACAGTCGAAGGTTGCTGGCGTTTCGACGAATGTAATAAAAGATAATATAGAATTAGGTAGGGAGAGGGGGAATAATATATTTAAAAGTTGTTGTAAAATATCTTAATATTGATATAACATTTTAACTTGTAAAGAGAAGGACCAATCCATATTATTAAGATTAACGATATAACCTTTATCGTTTAAAAGACGAACGCGGAAAGCGGAGAGATTAACAGGTCCGAAATATATTCTTTTGGTGAGGTCGGGCCTTGGATTAGCAAAAATGAATGTACCGAAGTTAGTGATGGGTCCATTGGGGATGGGAATTCTTTGTAAAACATCAGTAGAAGCGGGACTGGTGTATCTATCGGCGGGTTTACCACTCATAGCTAATTTGAGTTGGTCAACAGTATAACGTTGTGCGGCTGTTAAATTGGAACTTAAATCGCGATTGATGGGGGTTGCGCGACAACCTCGTTCAGGTAAATTCCATTGGGGTAGGCAAGGGTCAGTTAAACTCATATGCATAGTTTCCTTGTTATAATAAGAGGGTAAGTTAAAATTGGCTTTATTACTTGTGATAGTAACAAGGTCTTGGTTAGGCTTACTATTTTGAAAATCATCAATAGATAATAAGAAATATCTTGGTCCCAATAAATCAAGTAAAGCTTCGCCGGTGGCGGATTGTGTGGGTTGAATAATATATTCAGTCAAGCGGAAACCCAATAAATAACCAAGATTATAATCTATTTTTTGTCCGACACCACCACCTTCAACGCATAAAGATATGGAGGCCGAAGGTCTATACCATTGAATTTTAATATTAAATAAATTATTATTTTTAACGGATATTTTATGTTTAAGAGGGTCGTATGAGAAAACGAGATTTAGACTTGGGTCTATAGCATTAAGGGCGGTAACAATATCGGCGGGAGTTTTATAATTACCTTCGGGGATTATTTTAGGAACACCATCTTCTTTATCAGTGCAGAAGTAATTAGTGCCGTATTCGGCATTGAATACCCACCAACTATAAGGGAGTTCGGCACTAATGAGTGATATTTCCATAGATTTTTTCAAAGGTTGATTAAGATTAATGGTATAATTAGTGGAGGATTGTAATTTTTTATTGGAATTAGGTCCTACAGATGGACAAGACACAGAAGAAGGGTCAAGGATAGTTCTATAAGCACTATCGAAATTGATTGTCCTGGTTATAAATTGTATTTTTGTAGGATTGGTAGTTCCTTGAGTATAAAATTGCTGATGAGAATAAGCGGATGGAGCTCTTAATTCAGCAATAACATTTTGTCTATCATCCATATGTTTAATTTTGCCGGAATACCTATCACCAACCAACGTATCGTCTGTTTTTTTAGCACCAACACCATCATAAAATAAGCTTTCCTTCTGCAATCCGTCTTTATCTGATAATAATTTTTTTCTAACATCAAAAAAGAATTTTTTAAAAATGGGTTTATTGTCGTATTTATCAATAAATTTTTGCGTTATGGAGACTATATCGGCTTTTGTTAACTTAATCTCATCTATAACGCCCATAATGGCTAATAATTCTTCACTTTGGTAGTTATCTACATCAAAATCAGTCATATCGGGTCCTTTATTATTGGACATATATATATAGAATCTATAAAATTTTATCTAATAAATAATCTTATTTATTTATATAATGGAATTTTTTGATAATTTAATGGCTCCTTTGGATAAAAACTATTGTATTTATTTTTATATTTCAGGTTTATTTGCGTTATTTAGTGCTGTTCTGGCATTAGTAAGTGTAGTTCCTTGCATGATGGATAAGAAAAAGAACCAATATTGCTTTAATTTAGTATTGTTGGGTCTTCAAATGGGTGTAGGATATTTAGTAAATAGAATGTTATATAATATGTGTATGAATTGATTGTAGTTTGAAATCTAATTATTATCAATTAAGTGAAGAAACGTTTGCTTTTTCTCCAGTTAAATCTTCGGCGGCTTTCTTTAATTCTTCGGCGGTAGGAATATGAGCATCGGGGGCGAGTGGTTCTAATTTTCTATATTTATTGGCAAAATCAATAATAGCAGGTAATCTGATAATGCCTTCATCGCCTTTATAATAAGAAGGAATATATTTGAAATCGTTTTTACGATATGGATGAACCGCTATAGTATCTTTTGGAACTTGTGATGAGATAACAATTCTTACAATTTTAGGTTTTGATTTGTTTTGAGTTGCGAGATATTGTTCAACAAATGCTACCTGTCCGGTAGCTTGTACAAAACAAACCATTTCATTACCTTCAGTTCCGCAAATATTATCCATTAAAAATCCATTGTGGTCCTGATAGATTCCTTTGGCGAGAAATGGGTAACCAAGACCTTTGCCTTTAGCAAAGTAACCTTTCAAACTCCATGGGTCTGTAATACCTAATAATTCGCATTTTCTTTTTAGGTTATTATCATCTAAATTTTCGCCGGTGGCGAGTTTATGTATTACTTCTTTAAGTTCCAGTTGCTGTTTTCCCCAATCACTTGCGTTTAAATCAAATTCACCATGAGCATTGAAAACCTGAGGACAACACATTCTTACAGGCCCGCTCATCCGGTGGTGAGTATTTAAATACATAACATAGTTACGTGTGTGTGGCGTGTAAGCCAATTCGAAGTTAGTTTTTCCTTTTGAAGACATGTTGATAGTATTGCTTCATATTACAATTGAGAATTAAATCAATTTTATTTGAAGGACCTGAAGGTGCCTTTTTTTTAGTGCTTTTTTAAAAGTAAATAAAATTGAATGAAAATATAATATATCGGTGATGTAATAACAGTATATCATGAGTTCAAAAATGCCTGTAGATTGCGACATTTGTTGCGAACCATTCACGAAACAAGTAAGAAAAAAAATAGATTGCGGAAATTGCGATTTGAAAGTATGTGCGGCGTGTGTAAAGCATTATTTATTAAGTAAAAAGGATGCTCATTGTATGGGGTGTAAAATGGGTTGGACTGACGCCTTTTGTGATGAAGTTTTAGGGGGTTTTATACATGGAACGTATAGACATCACACTAAAGAGTTGTTGTGGGAAATGGAGAAAGCGAGAATGCCGGAAACAATGCCTGCTGTAGAAAGAGTTATTAAATTGCGAAAGATGAAGGTTGAAGAAAGGGAAATGTCCAAGAAGGTTGAAGAAGCGAGACAGATATATAATAATTTAATGGATATGCAAAGGGAATTAAAACGTAATATAGATAATGGAAATGTAGATGGGTCTTCAAAAGCGGAAATGGAAAAGAAAAAGAAAGAGTTTATAAGGGCTTGTCCTGTTGCTGGTTGTACGGGTTTCCTATCATCGCAATGGAAATGTGGGGTATGTGAAACCTGGACTTGTAAAGAGTGTATGGAAATTATAGGTAAAGATAAAGAAGCAGAACATACCTGTAATCCGGATGTATTAGCGAGTGCTCAATTGTTAAAGAAAGAGACTAAGCCGTGCCCATCGTGTTCTGCCGCTATATTTAAAATTTCAGGATGTGACCAGATGTGGTGTACGCAATGTAAGGTTCCGTTTTCTTGGAAGACAGGTTTGAAAGTATCAGGAACTATTCATAATCCACATTATTATCAATGGCAGAGACAAAATGGAGGAAATGTTCAAAATCCAGGAGCGATAGCTTGTGGTGGATTGCCTGGTTGGGGTATGTTTTCATCAATTATGAAACATTTCGGTGTTCCCAATCCAAAATCTAAAGTCAAACGTTTCTTACGGTATTATTCAGAAGAGTATAATATGTTTCAATGTTATTTATCGCAACACGGTGTAAAAAGTTGGGGTAGAAAAAACACATTAAGTTATGTTTCGGATCGTACACGAAGAGGACGAGAGACCGATATACCTTCGGGGGGTTTAAGTATAAAGATACAGAGACAGCCGGATAGATTTTATATTATTCCGCCACATAAATTAAGAATGCAACGATGGAAAATGGGTGAAGAATATGAGTATCACTTAGAATTGAATGTGCCTGATATTGCTTTAGACATATTTAAATTATGTAATACTTTACAACAGATGCATAGGGCAGCCTCTCATTTTGAAAACGTAGAATTGGACAAATATAGAAGGTTAATAAATCGCCACGCGAATAATGATGGAGAGACCGATAGAGTTTTATATATATTAAAAGAAGTAACAGAGAATTATTTAAAAACAAAATTAATGAAACAAGATAGAAAGAAGAAAAAGGAAAGAGCTATATTGGATATATTTGAAGTATTTAATACAGTTATTGGTGATGCTATAAGAGCTATATACAATTATTATAGGACAAGAGATGACGGTAATTTGAACTTTTTGAAAGAGCAAATGGACCGAATAGAAAATGTTAGACAATATGCTAATATAGAGTTGTTGAAAATTAGTAAGACTTACAAACAAGTAGTTCCTTTAATATCTATTACTGGATACACATACTCATACCATTGGGATTATGTTAAGAAAGAAATGAACAATGGTTTTGAATCGGCAGATTTAAAAGAAGCATTCATTAGAAGAAAGGGTTACGGCGAAGGAGAAAAAATGATTTATGAAAGTCCAAAAATATTAGGAGAAAAATATGTTTTCGAACCTACAGAAGAGCTGGATTTAGAAATATTATCAAATTATAGGAGTGCTTACAAATACAACAGAAGACATCGTAGATATTAATTAATAAATAAATTTCTTAAAAATGTATAAATTATCCTGATATGTTCAGGATATTTTTTAATTTTGGAACAAATGTGGGGATCTCTCCATGGATGTGCTAATTTAATTTCACCACATAGATTACATCTTTTACTTCTTGATATAGGTTTTAATGTACAAACATTAGAACCATTACCGTTTTTCTTTTTAACCAATTCACGATGTTTTGCATCTTTCTTACGGAAACATTTTGTACATCTTCTAATTGCTTTTGGTTTATTTTTCCATATCCATTCATCACCTTCATATACGAAATCCGAATATGGGAGGGATGTTTCTATTCTGTTATTCGTTAATGAAAAACAACCGGCATTACTACCCCTTTTCAAATGTTTACTACCTTTGAATATGAGGTTTTCCAAATAAGCCAGAGGCTTTTTATTTTCTTCTTTCTCTAATATTTTTTTACGAGAAATATGGTAAGGACCGTGATAAAAGTATGAGTTATAATAATCATTATCATATATTTTTAAACCGACCTCTTCACATCTGGTAGGCATATTTTTTATAATACCTATACCTACAATTTCATTTTTTTGTAAATTCATTTCTAATATAAATATACCAGCATCAACAGGAACACTACTAATAGGTTTCATTAATGTAGTTATAATATGGTTTTCTTTTCCCAATCTTTTCTTATATTCACAATTTTCTTTGTACGTAACCGTTGAAAATTTGGAAGTACCAATATTGCGAATAGATTTTATGAAATCTATTTGTGTTTGGTTCATGATATTAAATATAGACTATTAATCTATATTTAATCAATTTTAATTACACCATATAAGTGCATTTGATTTTTTCTTAGCTAAATTCCAGTTTTTCTTAGCGTTGGCTGTTACCTTCTTAACATTACAAGATAAATTGAACAATGTTTGAGTAAGGTTTTTAGACTCATTTTCTTTAGATATTTTTTTAATAATATCAAGGTCTTCTGGGTTAGTATCATATATTTTTGTCAATTTTGCTTCTTTTTTAAGAAAGAAAGCTTTATAATACTCTTTTTGCAATTTGATCAATTTATCATTCTTTTTAATTAAGTCTTTCGGATACTTTCCTATACGAGTAAATGCTTTTGTATATGTTTTATTCCTTGTTGTATGCATATGTAATACCATAGCAGATGGTATCCATTCCTCGTCAATACCTTTTTCTTCCCAATCTCTATTTATCATTTCATATTTATCAAAGAAATGCCGTATATGTTTTGAATGACAATCTTTAAAACCACCATAATTATAATGTAATTCATCAGATATTTTTTGGTCGCCTTTATTCAATTCAATCTTTAATCGAACGATATTATGATTTAATAGGGCAGTTTTAATTAAAATGGCTGTTTGATGATCCTGTTCTTTCATTGCTCTTTGTGCCAATTTCAAATAAAAATGAATATTATGTTTGACTTTTTGTTTTGTTAAGTATTTTTCGCCATCACTTAATATCAAAACAACCAGGTTAGTAACAGCATTATTGGTATAATAGGGTATCGATTTTTCTTTATTATATAGATAACTAATCATTTTTTTGGCGGCTTTTCTCATTGTTATCGAATTTTCTTCCAACTTGTTATCAAAATCAGTAGTCATTAAATCTATAAATACTTTTTTAAGATTAAAATTTTTATAACCGAAGCAACCAGTGCTGGCTCTTCTATTTTGAGGCGATGGGGGTGGTGTGGTATCGTTCCAACTATTTACCCTATTTAATTTATTACTTGGTGAAAACATATTTACGGGTTTAAACATCTCGCATCCTACTAGAGATAATGTTCTGCTCTTTCTTTTTATAGGCATTATTATACTTATTTAAAAATAAATTGTTTTTAAATAATAATAAAATGAATCCTTGTGCTTCTATTTGTGGGTTATTTTGGACTTGTTATTGTTGCGGACATATAGGATTATTCAGCTATGATGTAATAAACGAACAATATGATGTGACTAATAAATGTAAAGATCTATGTGAAAAAATGAAAAAAAGAAGGGGGTATAATAGAGTGGAATTAGTAATAGAAGAATATGAACCAGAAATGATGTTACCGGAAACAGGGAAAGATAAGATGCTATATAAGTCATATAAACCTATGGAAACTTTATATGAAATTAATGAGGAAACTAACCCACTCGTCGGGGAGGCATTTTAAATACATGTTGTCTAAAAGTGTCTACTTCCTTTTTACAAGCTTCTACACAACTGCTTTTACCGGTGACCGCATTTTTGTTTCCTGTACTTGACGAAGGATATAATCTTCCACAATAATTCTCACAGTGTTTGTCGTAATCTTTGTTGAATGTTTCTCTAATGGCACGAGCTAAATTCACTCCTGGACGTAGTTTGTCTTTTCTAAATACGTTTGTAACCATAATCCCCCCAACATTTACTGTCCTATCGCCACCTTTTTTTCTACGAGTTTTTCTTTTTCTTTTACGTCTTCTCTTCTTTTTCTTTGTACGTCTTCTTTTCTTTTTCTTTGTACGTCTTCTCTTCTTTTTCTTTGTACGTCTTCTTCTTGATTTCTTTTTCCTTCTTCGACCACCCCCATATCGAGCAGCTATTGCTTCGGAATGTGGATTTTTTCCATGAAGTTGTGTATGATCACTAACATTATCATCGTCATCATCATCGTCTAAATCAACATCATCAACTGGCGTAACGCATATTAATGCTTCCTGCCTTCTTTTCAAATAATCTTTATATTTATCTGTTATTTTTCCTTGATTATCTTTTTTTCTTCTCATATATCGTGGGAAAGTATCTGCTTGGCAGATTTGGCTTTCTTCTCCACAAGATTCTCCTTCATTTTTATTTTTACACGGATCATTCATATATATATATAGTATAGATTTTAACGCGCGTTAAAATTATTGATAATATAGAAATAAATAGACCAATGAGCGAAACTTTTTGCGTAATTGGCGTGTAATCCTCTATAAAAGGCAGGAATACCACCTTCATTCTTATAAATTTTACGAATACAATCCAAAGAATTATTATATACAGGGACAGATTTATCATATCCTTGTAATTGTAATCTTCTTCTGATTAAATCTGTGGGATAAGTTACGGATAAAGCCATAACACTTGCTATACCGCCATTAATAAATGGAAGGTAATGATTATATTTTTTTACATAATCTTGAAAATGAAATAAACAACCACTAAAGGAACCAAAACCGACAATACTCATGGGTAATCCACCATATAAACGTTTAATGGGACTGTTTTTTAGTACACTAAAAATCCCATTATATTTATTTTTATTAGTTTGTAATGATAAGAAACTCCTGGTTGTATCAAGGGGGTATATGATAGTCATAGAAAGACAACCGGATAATGTTCCTGATAGGAATTTATTATCGTATTTATCGTTAAAATATCTGAAAAACATATAATTCAAACCATATTGTGGAGCACCTTTAACAATACTTGCGTAATTACCTTTCCATAAATGGCGAATGCCTTCTTTTTTAACAACATCCCTGAGTGTTGAATTGGGAATGAAAGCATTTTGCCTTTGTATTCTCCATAACTCTAATGGTGCGGTTGCTGATTTACTAAGAGCGGACGCTATAATGCCCTTTGACAAATTATTTAAAAGATCACTATTCATTCTAATATATAGCCAATATTAATTTAAATGATTTTTAAAATTAATATAAAGTAATAAATGGATTTTATATTAATATGGCGTATAAACATGATGGACAATTCATAACGAAACCAGAAATAATGGAAGAATATGTAAAACATTATAATTATGTAGTTATAAAGGCAGATAGGAGCGTTGAAATATATTCATCGCTAAGAAGGATACAAGATGATATATCGGTGGATGCTTCAACAATATCTAAAAAACTGAATGAGAACGGCGGTTCTTGTATATGTACAGCAAAGCCAATGGGGTATGTATTTTATATAAAAAAATTAACATAATTGATTTCTTAAAACCCAACCTTTTTTTCTGGCTAAATATCTGGCGTAACTATTATGTTTTTTATCAATACCCTTACCAGTATCGATCAATCGTCTTTTATTTCTCAAACCATTAACGTTACCAGACATCATAAAAGTTTTATTACTGGATTGTTTTTCTACTTTGTTACCTGGACCACCTGTATTGGTTATTTGTAGATTACTGGGGCAATTGTTATTAGCTTTAGTGGTTTGATTTTCAGCTTGTTCTTTAGTAACAGCTAATATCTTTCGTGTAATAGTTTCAGTGCTGGATTTTTGTTTATATTTTTTATCATTTAATCTGGGATCACGTGGCTGAAATATATCGCCAAAACAACAATTATTTTGTGGATAACTCATTATGTATATAATTGAATCAGATAATAAAATTGAATTAAATAAATAACACATATTTAGTTAATTCATGCCAACGAGATGTCCGCATTGCGGTAAACAATATAAGACAGCATCGTCATTTGCGAAACATTTTATAATATGTAATGCATTGATGAACGCATCGAAAAAAACGGAAATATTAGATTCGTTACAATTAACTAATTTAATGCGTAAATTAGTAGAAGACAATGAAACATTAAAAAGGAAAGTGAAAGAATTAGAAAAAAGGGTTGTTCCAAGTAGAAAGAATATAGATATTGTTAAATGGATGAATAAAAATATGGTAGAGGGGAAACATTTTAAAGAGTGGATAGATAAGATTGAGGTGGATAATAAAGGATTGAAATATGTGTTGGATGTAGGGTTTAATAATGGCGTGATAAACATAATATTGAATAATTGTAAAGACGAATGGAATAATGAACACATACCAATAAGATGTTTTAATGAATTGTCTGGTATATATGTTTTCGATTTGAAAGAGTGGCGTTTGATAACTGATGTTGAATTTAAAGATATAATTTGTTTAATACAGAGGAAGTTGTTTATAGAATACAAGACATTAGAAGATAAGATGGATGTATTTAATAGTAATAAAAATGATAAATATTTGAAAGATATGAGGGTATTATGTGGTAATGGTGAATTAGAAAAGAATACAAATATTATCAAAAACAAGTTTTATCGTGAGATCCGGTTGAGTGGTAGAAAACTTGTTTATCAAACATATTAATAGGGTCTAACCTTGCTTGGATTACTTAATTCAACACCCAACTTAAGACAACCTACAATCCCAATACATAATAACATAAAACATACAGCGACTATTGCACCAATGGTCATAGTTTATGTATATATGGGTAACAATGCTTTAATTCATTATCTTCTTTTTCAATTTTTTTATAAATCATTTGACCTATATAGGAGCTATGACTAACTACAGCTATATGTTTTTCTCTTCGTGTAGATAAGAATTGTTTAAATGCTTCAATTCTTTTTTCTAAGTCTTCAATGGTTTCATCTTTTTCAGGCCAATCGGTAACTTCATTGACATGACTGAAATCTATCCACGGAAAATTAGATTCGAGCATTGTTTTATCTTTTCTTTTATTACAAATATCATTGCCTCCAAATGGATATTCTACTAATGAATCAAGAGCAATGGTTTTAACACCTATCTTATCAAATATATTAGAACAAGTTTGGAGAGTTCTCATACAAGGCGATACCAATACTAATTCTATTTGATTGATATCTTCCCAAGTATTTTTTAAATTAGTAGCTTGTTCGTATCCTTTATGAAGTAAAGGGGTATCTCTATAATCAGTATAAGCTTTAGTCCCTACGTGCCAGAATAATACGTTATGTAAGGCGAGGCCATGACGGATACAATATAGTGTTTTAGACATTATATTATCTATTGATAATCTTTCTAAATTAATATTCAAATATTAATTTAGTTATTATTTGCGTGCTCTTTTTTTAGTGCTGTTTTTTCGGTGTGTTTTTTTACGTGATGGGAAAGCTTTCTTCTTTTTCCTACGACCACCTTTTTTCCCTTTTGTTTTTCCTTCCCATTTACACCCGCGATAACTCATACATACACCACTATGTTTTTTTGCTGCTGTTTTTTTACAATTTTTATTATGTTCAGGACCCACACATTTTCCTTTACCGACCGGTTTTGGATTTGTAGGCTCCTTATTTCTAACACTTTTTCCACGATGTGCGGCTTGTAATTTGGTTACAGATTTAATAATTTCTTCCTCTGTTGGTTTTGGTTTAAGTCCAAAGACTAATTGCTCATCTGTTAAATTATGGTTTTTTTTCAATTTTTCAAAAGTATCAAATTCGGAAACTTTTAGTTTTTTACCATCAGGAAGATGCAAATAAATTAATGCTTCATCAATTTTATCCAATTTTTCTGCATCATCAATATGTTTATTTGCCCTGGGACCAGATTTAGCTCTATAATGAAATTTAAGCATCAATAAAAAGTCGTCGTGGAATACCGTATAATCTCGGTGACCCATAAAATGATGTAATGTTACATTTATTTTTTTTTTCAGTAATGAATGATATGTTTCCCAATTTTCTTGTAATAATAGGTTTTCTAATTTTTGATATGTTGTGTTTTCTGGGTTGATTTTTTCAATTTTTTTTTTAAATTCTTCAGCCATTATTAATATATAATGATAAAAAAAGTTAGGGTTTTATATTTATATTTAAAAGTATTTATCGGTGAATTCTTTGAGGGTGAATATAGGTAATTTAAGCTCTTTGGCTTTTAAGATTTTACTGGAGTCGTGGTTTTTATTTTTAACTAATACTAAACAGGTTTTAGAATTAACGGTGTTTGTTAGGATAATACCGAATGTTTTGAACTGTTCTTCTAATTTTTTGTCTCTAAATCCCGTGATAACGATTTTTTTACCGTATAAAGGATGACCCATATTAATATTGGTGTGTTTTACATATTTCAATTTACTTTCTTGTTTAATAGAGGTCATAAACATAGTAAATTTTTGGATATGTGGGACGAATAACATAGCTGTTTTATCCTTAAATCCAGGTAAAGCTGCTATCTTTTTCAATTTTTCATCATCGGATTCATTTGAAATAAGTATATCAGGATATTTTTCTAATATAGCAGTTACTCTGGACAATCCCATGCCTCTTCCTAATATGTTGGTAGCGACAAGAAGTTCTGGTAATGTGGATTTAACAATGCATTTTTGAATACTATTGCGAATTTTATTAGCAGTTTTGTCTTTGAAACCATCAACAGTTAAGAAATCCTCTAATGTCATGTTAAGGATATCCTGTACGGTATTGAAACCGGCATTCATAATTCTCTGTACATTGCCTCTACCTAAACCAACTACACCGATATTAACGAAGAAGGCGTGAATCATTTTTAATCTTACAGTCATGTCTTCGTCGGGATTTGTAAGAACATAATCAACCCCTTTTAATACAACATTATATTGTTCCGGTGGAGGTTGAATTTCGACTGGAGTAATAACACTATGAACTTTTGGAATAACATCGCCACTACGAATGATTTCAACAACAGCACCTACATCTATACCATTTTGACGACGATACAATTCGTTATGTACAGTTACATATGTAATAGTAGCGCCACATAAATTAACAGGCTTTACCTTAATTTTGGGCTTTAAATAACCATCTTTACTTGGTGACCATATTACTTCTTCAACAACAGTTTGTGCGATTTGGTCATCAGTAATGATTTTGAATGCCCATGCGTGTTTAGGATTACCTGATATTCTTTCAACAATTCTATCTTGAGTAATGATAATACCATCAATTTCAAATTCATAATACTGTTTCCATCCAAGTAATGCTGTTTTTAATGAGTTGAAAGGATTTTTTGCGCGTTTTAATCCTCCTGTAACAGCATGTTCAACGACGTTAAAACCAATTTTTTTCAACATTTGTAGTTGTTCGACAGGACTTCTTAGAGGTTCAATTAATTCATAAGCTACAAATGTTAAATCTTTAACAACATTAGGATCAACTGATTTTGCGTTTAGAATACCAGATACAAAATTTCTTGGATTAGCGAATTTATCAGCATATTTTTCGGCAAATAGTTGTTTTGAAATAAGTATTTCACCTCTAACACTAATACCAGGATAATTAGGTAGGTTTAAATACGGGGCCAAATGTGTAACATTTTGTCCGACTTTACCATTTCCTCTGGTATATAATAATAGCTGACCATTTTCAGTAGAGTATCCCATAGAACAACCATCTAATTTAGCACTGATTACGTGTGTGCCCTTCCATTCTTTTGCTTTCTTATTAACTTTATCTTCTTTTTTGATTTTATCCATGGACCACATTTCATAAGGAAGTTTCATTTTACGGTCTTCGTCAATTTTGATAAGACTATGACCTTCATTAACGACGTTATTTTCAGGGTAATGTTCAACAATAAAATCAATAAGATGGTCATATTTGGCGTCGCTCATGATAGGTTTATTATTATTGTAATAACCGTGATTTGCTTCACGAACTAAGAAAGTGAGCTGTTCTTCAGTATAATCATCCAAAACCTTATTATCATTGATAAAATCCATCGTTAATTTGTGAAGATTATTACGCTTTTTCTTTCTGGTTTTATTTTTTCTCTTAGTAAAAACTTTAAAGTTCTCAGCGGTTTCCCGGTCTTCAGGTTCTACCCATTTGATATTTAAGAAATCAAAAACATCTTCAGGGTCTTTAAATTTATGTGCGATTTTTTTACCTTTAACACCTTTTTTGAAAGTAGATAATCCGTGCTCGTTCATAGTATACCCCATTTTAAGAGCTTGTCCTCTCATAAGTGTATTAAATATTTTACTACCAGTGAAATATAATAGGGCGAAAGGGTATTCTTCTTGGGTGGTGAACATGAAATCCAATCGTCTTGCTGGATGACCTCGCAATTTACCAACAGTTAATGATTTTTTCTTTCCCCTGGATAATAACTCAATAATAATTTTTTTATCAATAAGAGCATCTAAAAATAATCCAAAAACTTTTGGGTCATCTTTGTTAGAAGTTATGATAATATCGATATCGCCGGAATTATTAGCTCCTCTACGATAAGAACCGACGATTTCAAAATGCATACCAGGGATATTTATTTTGTTTATTTTGGTTCGGTAGTGTTCAATTTCTAACCTTGGGATTCGTTTTAATATGTCTTCATAATATTTCAATCCTTTCTTTTGAACATCATTCAATAATTCGTCCTGATATTCACGCAATTCTTCAATAGTAGTGATTTTATCATGTTCAATAAGAGATGCGGCCTTTTTAGGACCAATACCATAAACATTTGTGAAAATATTAATGGGGTCATTTTTGAAGGACTCAATCATTTTCAAGGTACCTAATTCTTGTAGTTCAACATATTTTGCTACTGTAGAAGCACCTATATGTTTAATTTTTTTAAGTTCAGCAATATTTTCAATTTCCTTGTTATACATAATTAAAGCATCAACGGCTTTTTGAGCTGCTTTAGAGCCCATAAAGTCGCCTTTTTTGCTTTTAATTTCTTGTACTTTTTGAAGTGTTTTGATGAATGTAGCGTTATAACTCATGTTTGTATATTTGATATTATATAAAATATTTAAATCATATCAATTTTATATTACTAGAGTATATATGCACCTTGTAGTGATTATTATGGCTATAGTAATATCTGAGACATTAGCACAGTACTATATTAAGCAATATCATGAAATACCTTCAAAATATTATTATTTAATGGGATTAGGATTTTATGGTTCAGTGGCGTATTTTTTAAACAAATCATATGATTACAATACAATGGGACAAACACAAGTATTATGGTCAGGGTTAAGCTGTATAAGTGTATTAATGGTTGGTCGTTATTTTTTTGGAGAAAAAGTAGAAGGAAATGAATGGATAGGAATGTCTTTAATATTACTTGGAATAGCTATAACACAAATGAAAAAGAATATGTGGCTAACGAAAAATTTAAGCAAAGAGTTTAATTCAATATTTTCTTAAGCTGAGATATTTATTTTTAAATTTTTCAGAAAGGATTTGGTCAAGATATTTATTTTTCTTAATAGTTTTATTTTTTTTTAATGTTTGTTTTGGAACGATCAAGGGATTTGTTATATTGGGGATAGGATATCGTATCATTTATAATATAAAAATATATAATTAATATGAAATAATATATATATATTTAATTATTAATTATATATATATAAATGGAAGGTGGTGAAAGGATGTTGAGTAAAGGTAAAGTACAAACGACTATAAATGGTAAAATGGTTCAAGATAAAGAATATGGGTTAAAATATGATGGTAAAGATATAGATTTTGCTATGAAGGATGGAAATAAATTAGTTTTGGGGAGATTAGATAAACATGATATATCAAATTTATTAACGGAAAAGAATGATAAATATGATTTGAAGAGTAATTTAGAAAAATTATTACCGAAAAAGAAAAAGAAAAGGAATTGTACAAAGAAAAAAAGAAAAAAGAACAGAATTACATTAAAAATAGAGGAAAAAAAACCAAAAAAGAAGAAGAAATCAAGAAAAAGAAGAAAGAAAAGGAAGAAAAAAGAACAAATGTTAAAAGACTTTTTTAACTTTCTTAATTAAAGCATTATAAACAGATGGATTATAATTTTTTAAAATGCCGTTTTTCTTATTATATTTATAATCTCTAGCTTTATCGTTTTCCATTAACCTTAAATATTTTTTAGAAGCATATAATTGTTTAAATATCAAATCATCAATTCCTGCGGTTTCAATAAAAACATGTGGGATTTTTTTAATAAAATAAATGAATTCTATAAATATTTCTTCGTGTTCGGGGAATGAAAAGGACAGAATTTTATAGGTGTTTTTATTGCCGTATTCGAAATGTTGATAAAAAAAATCAGAACGTAATTCAACTGATTTATCAATTATTTTATTTTTAACATCCGTAAAATTAGTGTTATGTAATGAAAAAGATAATTCTATAAAAAATCCCATTTAAAATTACTAAATAAAATAATATTTAGTAATTTTTTACACTTATTACCATAAAGAAATTTTTTATTTTAATATAAAACCAAAGCGCATTTAAAAATAAAAATTTTAATTTCAATTAGTTTATTTAATAAAATAAATAGGTATATTATATACAATGACGGAGTACTGGAAACAGCATAGTGGTGCAAAGAAAAATAGAAACGTGAAAGCAACAAGCGTGTTAATGGAAAAATCCAATTTTTGGGAAAGGGGTACAAATTTGGAATTGTATCATGATAATGATGGTAGTACGACTTATTTGGGGATAGGAACTAATGCTCCATATAGTCGTTTATCCTTTGGAGATTCAGCTATTCAAAGAAGATTGCCTTACGCAAATAATGGGAATTTTGCTTTGTGTGAGAAAAATGATGGTAGTGAAGCTACGGGTATAGGATTTTATGAACGTTTTAAAAACAATGATCCAACATTGAAAAGATTATTTACAGGTTTGAAATTTGTAGTGAATAAAGATAATAATAATACAATGGATACTTCTGGTCAAAATGTTAAATTGCTTTTACGAGACGATGGTAAAATGATATTGGGACACGACCCCGATTTCACAACGGCATTGGAACCATATAATATAGCTATGTTTGATGTATCTGGTAATATAAGAACAAGCAATTATATGATTTTAAATAAAATTGAGACTATTACTGGATATAAACCACCTGGAGCTATAAGATATGATGGTTTGAAATTGATATATTTTGATGATGATGGTAGAGACCAAGTTATTAAGGTTGAATCTGATGTGGCCGCAACTGGAGATTGGTCAAGTGGTCAAGACGAAGATGGCAATTTCACAGTATATTTACAAGCTGTTCCGGTAGGTATATTAAGAAATTTATATGATCAGGATTTATTTGAAGCAGAATTTCAAGTAGAAGGTAGGGTAACAATAGGAGACCAAGCGTGGATGAAAATACCTATTCATTCAGGCACAACAATATTTGATATTTCTGGGGATGGTATTATGTCTGTTCAAAATAATATAGGAATTCATACACATCAACCCAACGCAATGTTAGATTGTAATTTATATGATAATTCTCCATGGATTAAATGTGGTTTGGACGATGTTGATGTGAGTGGTCAAAGTGTTGGTATGGGACAGCAGATTGATATAAAATCAGGATTAAATTTTGTATTTGGTCAAAATCATACTATTATAGCAGACCCATCTACAAATTTAACACATAGGTCATTTGTTATGGGGTCTGATAATAGAGTTATAGATGGTAGAGATGCTACCATATTCGGGCAAGATAATTTAATTCATAATTCAGCGGATTCATCGGCGAATTTTATTTTCGGTATAAATAACCGAATATTTGATTGCTCTGCGGGATTTATAGCTGGTGAAGATTGTACATTGGGTTATATAGCAGGAGGTAGGGAATGGTCGGCATATGCTTCTCAAGCCATGGGTAAAGAAAATTTCGTTATTTCTTATATTTCTCACGCCGCTGGTTATAAAAATAAAATTATTAAAGGAAATTATAATACTGTATTTGGTTCATACAACGATATAAGTGGAAGTTATATGAGTATGGCTGATGGTTCCGGCAATTATATAAAAGACAGTAGTGGGTGTTTTGCTTTTGGATTTTCTAACAAAGTTTATACCGATACATCCGGTTCTATACTTTCAGGTATATCACATACCGAAACTACGGGACAATATAATGCTTTATTTGGTAATACTCAAACATCATTGCGGTCTGAACATAATTTAGTTTGTGGTAAATCTAATTCACTTACAGATACAACAAACAATTTGATTATGGGTTTATCAAATATAGCCACAAGAACCGTAGAAACAATAACTTCGGGTAAAAATAATATTGTAACAGACACAAGTGGAGCCGCTGTATTTGGTTCATCAAATACCGTTGTTAACGCCACACATAATAGTATTATTAGCGGAGAACAACATTCCGAATCAAATGGAACAAATAACGCACATTTTGGTAAATCTGTTCAATCTATAACATCCAAAAATAATATTACAAGTGGTAATGATAATTATTTACATACAGCTAATGAAAGTGTTATATTTGGTATATCGAATAACGCTATCAATATAGACCATTCGATGACTCTCGGTAAAGATAATAAAATAAGAGATGTATCGGCTACTATATTATTTGGAACTAATAATGATGCGTCAGGAACAGTATTAAATACATTTGCTTCAGGGGCCAATCATGATATTAATGGCGGTTCTCAAAATGTAGCCTTTGGTAATAATTCAAAAATTACCAATTCAAATAATAGTATTTTATCTGGTTTGAATAATATAGCTACCAGCATTATAAATAGTATTGGATTTGGTAAAACAAACAATTTAGATACCACTACCGACTCATTAACAAGTGGTAATGCTAATACATTAAAAAATACTTATGCTACCACAGTATTGGGAACTGAAAATGACGCCAGCAATAATACTACCAATTCATTTGTATCTGGTGAGAAAAACAGAGATTATAATGGACAATATAATGCTATAATGGGAAAATCAAATTATATTAATAATGGCGAAGGTAACATAGTATCTGGTAATACAAATACTATTACAGACGCAAGTATGAATACGGCGTTAGGAACTGGTAATACTATTACCAACAATGATGAATCATTTGTATCGGGGAAAAACAACACACTAACAAATAATAATATAACTTTTGTTATTGGTGAGTTAAATAATGTAAGCGGTAATACATTACATAGTTTTGTTAGTGGTAAAAGCCATACAGTTACAAATACTAAAAGAGACGGTGTTTTCGGGGAATCACACGATATTAGTGGAACAACTAACACTTTCACTAGTGGTAAAGATAATGCCGTAACAATAGTGACTAATGGTAGTGTTGTTGGTCTTGATAACATAGTTAATAATTCAAAAACAGCGTTTATCGATGGTAGTTCTAATATTGTTGATAATTCAGAATTAATGAAAGTAATTGGAGGTGGTAATATAGTAACCAATACAACTTATTCAATGGTAAAAGGTAAGAATAATAAAGATTATAATGGTACCAATAATACTATATTGGGTGAGACACACGATATTAGTAATTCTTCTTATGTATTTATCAGTGGTTATGACCATACAGTTTTATCCGATCAATATTCTGGTGCTATAGGTAAAGAAAATTCCTTAACGTCAAATAAAACTTCATTTGTTATTGGTGAAAAAAATGTAGCAAAAGATAACGAATCTGTATTAATTACGGGTGAAAATAATGATGTTAGTGGAAATACGAAATTTTCTTTAATGAATGGTGTTACAAATAAAGAAAAATCGGGTTATGCTAATTTGACAAGCGGCGAGATTAACAATATCAACAATGAAAAAATGACGATTACAACGGGGTGGAAGAATACTGTAAAAGATGGTTCATATAATTCTGTTTTTGGTAAAGAAAATACAAGTATGGCCAATGAAGAATCTATGATTGTTGGTAAAAACAATAGTCTATCAAATAACGTAGCGAGTTATACATTGGGTAGTTCAAATACCTCAAATACTAATACCAATAGTATGGTAGTGGGCGATACAAATACAACAACCAATAATGTTTATTCATTTGTTAATGGTAAAACAAATTCAACAAGTAGTTCCACTGGTGTTATGGTTTCTGGTTTAAGTAATACTACTACAACAGAAGGTCAATCCTTAATTATGGGTAAAGATAATACAGTATCTTCGGGAACATATAATACAGCATTGGGATTAAATAATAATAGTAATACAAATACTTCCTCATTTGTGGCTGGTAAAAATAATACACTTTCTAATAATACAACTGTAGCTGTATTTGGTTCAAGTCACGATATTAGTGTTAATTCTGTAGATAGTTTAATTTCAGGTAATCAAAATAAAGAAACAACCGGAACTAATAATGCAACCTTTGGTAAAACAAATGTTACAAAAACAACCACAAATAGTTTGACTGTGGGTTTATCTAATAATCTATCAACAGCAACAAACAGTTTTACTATGGGAGAAAGTAATGTAGGGATAGATATTACAAATTCTATTATTTCTGGTAAAGATCATAGTGGAAATACAGTTATTCGTTCAATGGTTAATGGTCAAGATAATACAGTCAGTCAAGTTACAAATGCTTTTATAAGCGGTAAACAAAACACTTTATCAAGTGATAATTATAGTTCTGTTACGGGTTTAAATAATACTTTAACAACAACTACGGGAACAATAGTAGGTGGTGATAATAATGCTTTAACAAATACAAAAAGAGATATTGTTCAAGGTTTATCCAATCAAGTAAATAATAGTAATGATATTATTATGGTTGGTGAGAGTCATGAAGCGACCAACAGTGATAGAATGTCCATATTTGGATATAATCAAACGGTAACAAGTTCAAAAAATTCAATTATTTCAGGACATTCTAATACAGAAAGTAGTAGCGATAATAATGCTACATTTGGTCATTCAAATAGTGTTACATCATCATCCAATATAATAACGATGGGTAAATCAAATACCACAAGTGATAGTAGCAATTGTCAAGTTACTGGAGATGCGAATAGTTCAAGTAACGTAGATAATAGTATTATAGTTGGTAAGGACAATAGTGGTGTAGATATAAGTAATACGGCTATTTTTGGTTTAAGTAATCAAGTAAAAACAACAACATTGAATTCGCTAATTTCAGGTAAGTCCCATATTGAAACAACAGGAACAAATAATGCTTTATTTGGTGAAGAACATGAAACAACAACAACAACCAATACATTGTCAAGTGGTAAAAATCATACAATAACAAGTGGTTCGCAAACATTGGTATCGGGTAAAGATAATGTGGGAAATGCGGTAACAAATGTATTTGTAACAGGTGAATCAAATAGTGTTACATCTTCGACTAATGCGAGTATTTTGGGAGAATCTATAACTCTTAATAACAATAATAAGAATTCCTTTTTAACAGGATACAATCATAGTGAAAGCGGTGGTAGTCAAAATGCATCATTTGGAGATTCGAATTCAACATCTAATTCTAAAAATACTGTAATAGGCGGAAAATTAAATATAGTTGATGATGTTGAAAGAAGTATTACATTTGGAAAAACAAATCAAGTAAATGAAAGTGTAGATACAATAACCGTAGGCGATACCAATATTGTTTTGGGAACAAATTATTCGGCAATTATAGGTTCATCACACGATATTAGTAGCAATACATTTGGAACTTTAAGTGTGGGTAAAAGCCATAAGGAATGGAAAGGTAGATTTAATATTACTGGTGGTGAAAGTAATCAAATAGTGAATTCGTCTAATATGACTATTGGTGGTTTATCAAATAAAATGGTTGATGGTAGCAATAATTTGATACAAGGAAGACATAACGATTTAACCAATGTATATAATAGTGGCGTTATAGGAAAAGAACATACTATTACTAATAATCAACATACTACTGTATCTGGATGGAGTCATACCGTTAGAGGAGAACAGAATGCTTTTGGTGTGTTATTGGGAGAAACAAAAGGTTCAATGGTAACCGGATATAATCATACTGAGACAAGAGGGATGAATAATGTAATATCTGGACAAGATAACACGGCTTATATGTCTTCAAATAATATTGTAGGTGGGGCGTCCAATCAATTAAATGTTGCCGTTAGAACATCTACAAATGGTACATTAAATCAAATTACAAGCTCAACAGATACATTGGCGAATGGTAAAAGTAATGTTTTAAATGCTATTGTTGAAACAACAGTCTTAGGGAATAGCAATGATATAAGCAATAATACAACAGGTTCATTAGTATCTGGAAAATCTAATAAAGAAGGTAGAGGAACATATAATGCTACGTTTGGTAGCAGTAATATAATTGTGAATGTTACCGATACAGTAACCAGTGGTATTACTAATACGGTGAAAGATAGTAGCTACAACGCAGTATTCGGTGAAACGAATGTCGTAACATCAACCATAAAATCAATTATAGGTGGTAATGATAATACAATAACGGCGAGTGAATCAGTAGCAGTATTTGGAGGACATCATGCTATTTCTCAACAGACAAAAAATAGTATAGTAACAGGCAGAACAAATATTGAGCGCGGAGGATTAAATAATGCTGTATTTGGTAATATTCATGATATGACTACAGAACAAAATAGTATTGTCTCTGGTAAAAGCCATACAGTTCAAGATGGCTCACAGAATACTATATTTGGAGAATCCCATCAAATAGACACACTAACAAATACATTAACACAAGGTAAAAGTAATGTTTTACATACTATTCAAAATAGTGGTGTTATAGGTAATGCTAATGATATTAGCAACAATGTTACGAATTCTATGATAGTAGGTAAGGAAAATAAGGGTGGTATTTCGAAGAATACAGTAGTATTTGGTTATAAAAATAATACTCAACAAGATGAAAATGTCTTAGTATCTGGTAATAGCAATACGACCACATCTAATAATGCTTCAAGTGTAATGGGAACATCAAATATAGTAATGGATTGTAGCGATTCATTAATTATGGGAACAAATCATAATGTTTTTTCAAATGAAAGAGTAACTATTTACGGTGAATACAATGATATGTCCGGGAATACTATAAATAGTATGGCTCAGGGTAGGCATAATTATTTGAATCATTTAATTAATAGTGCTATATTTGGAGAAAATCAAGATATTAGTGGTTCAACCAATTTATTGGCGCAAGGTAAAGCGAATGTTGTATTAGATACCAATAATTCGGTAGTAATAGGTAAAGAAAATAAGTTGGAAGATATTGATGAAGTAGCTATTTTTGGTTCAGAACACGACATTAGTGGCTCTACTATTCAATCATTAGTATCAGGTTACAAAAATAAAGAGAACAATGGTGATTATAACGCAACATTTGGAACGTTAAATGATGTGAAAAATTCAAAAGCGAGTGTTATTATGGGTAAATCAAATAAGGATACAAATGGCAATCAATCAAATATTATGGGCAGTTTTCACCAAGTTACAAGTTCAACCAATACATTAACACAGGGTATGCAAAATACAGTAAGTTCTTCAAGTCAGTCGGTTGTTATGGGACATATACATAGTGAAACCAACGGTACAAATAATGTATTAACAGGATACAACCAAACAGTTTCTGGTTCGGATAATAATTTAATAACTGGTAAAGAAAATACGGTAATTAATAGTTCAAAATCATTAGTTGCTGGACATGATAACAAAGAAGAGGAAGGCGATAATAATTTTGTTATAGGAACAAAAAATATATTATATGATAATTCTGGCGTGATAGTTGCTGGTGAAGGCAATATTGTAAAAGAGAATAATTCTATAATGGTTATGGGTTTAACCAATGATATTAGTAATAGTTCTGTATATAGTATAATAGGTGGAACAAGTAATAAGATTAATAAAGGACAAAACGCTTTGGTTGTAGGGAAACAAAATGATGTTAAAAGAGGTATAAATACTATATTGTTTGGTAAGTCACAAAATGTAGTGGATAGTTCCAATGTGGTTATATCTGGAGAATCAAATACAATTTTGAAGGATAAAAACGTGCTTGTATCTGGTAAAGATAATGATTTATCTGGAAATAAAATAACAGTAACATTTGGTAGAGAAAATACATTAAAAAGAACAAATAACACATTAGTATCTGGTTATTTGAATAAAGTGGAAGATGGTTCAAATAATTCTGTATTTGGATATTTACACGATGTAAGCGGAAATTCACAAAATACAGCCATATTTGGTAATAAAAATAAAGAATATAATGGTTTGCACAATGTTATTGGTGGTGAACAACAAGATGTAAGTGGTGCTGTTAATGTATTTGGTATGGGAGAAAGTAATAAAGTAAGAAGTGATAAAAATAGCGGCATTGTGGGGAAACAAAACGATATGAATAATAATAAAGAAAGTTTTATTGTTGGTTTGAGCAATACAGTAAGTCAAGATAATCAATCATTTATATTGGGAACATCAAATAATACTAAGTTTAATACCAATAATGCTGTATTTGGAAATTTACAAGATATTAGTGGTGGTACTAATTTATTAATATCGGGTAAAAATCATCAAGTTGAAGGTGGATTGAATAATATGGTAGTAGGAAGTGATAATATTGTTAATGATTGTAGTGACGTTATTATATCTGGTTCAACACATACAGTATCTGGTTCCAAACAAAGTTTTATAAATGGTAAGCAGAATGTTGTAAATAATGTTTATGCTGGTATGGCTTATGGTGTGATAAATAGTTTAAAATCATCAGATAAATCATTAATAGGGGGTGCTAATAATAAGATAGAAGGAGGAAATACGAATGTTGCGTTAGGTCAATCAAATGATATAAGCAATTCAATTATTACAATGGCTTTTGGTTCTTCAAATGTTATTAAAAATAATAGTAATGAATCGATAGCATTGGGTAAGCTGAATACCATAGATGGTGTAAATCATGGTATAGCTATGGGATATAAAGCGGATGTTAGTGGTGATACAAGATTTGCTCTTGGATCAGAGCAAGTAGATGGAAATATATTATGGGTGAATAAACACGGTGATATGCATTTGGGGAGACATTTATACTCAGATGTGGATGAAAATAAAAACATATTTACGGATTTGACCACAAGCACCATAAATGTAGGAGGGGATCATAGTAAAACATTTATAGGGGGGACCTTAGAAGTAAGTGGAAATATGATAGCAGGAATTGATGAAGATAAAGAAATTTTCACAGATGTATCAACTAATAGAATTACCATTGGTGGAGGTTCATCTACTGTGATTGTTGGTGGAGATTTGAGAGTAAATACAAATATATTAAGTCAAGAAGGTAGTGCGAATGAAGATAAATATATTTGGACAGATGTATCAAGTAGCAATATTTATATGGGTGGTGCTCAAAGTTCAGTTTGGATAGGTAAAGATTTACAAATAGCGAATGATGTGGTTATGCAGGGTAATTTGACTGTAAATGGAACAAGGTCACTGATTCATACCACGAATGTGGATATTAGCGATAATGTTATTTTACTCAATAAAGGTATCGGTCAAAACGCGAATTCAAATTTTTCATCTGGATTAACAGTTTTAAGGTCAAATACAAATCAGTTTATAGGATGGCACGAACCATACAGCAGTTTTGTATTATGTAATACGACTTACGATGGAACAGGTGAAGCGGTAGGGATAGGAGTAAAAAGCAAATTATGGTTGGATAATATTCAAACGGATGAAGATATAATGGTTGGTGGGAATATTACGTCGGTAGTTCAAGAAGATAAAAATTTATGGACAGATATATCCGCCAGTACGATTAAGATAGGTTCCAGTCAAACAAGATTTAAATTGGATTCTAACAACACGCTTGTAATACCATCTGGAACAACAGCACAAAGGATATATGATGAATTGGGAGCAGTAAGATACAATAAAGATACTAATAATTTTGAAGGATGTGTTCAAGAAAATAGTCCAGCTGGTTGGAGAGAAATAGGTAGTGTTATGGATATAGATAAAGATACATATATTAGTGCTGAGGATAGTCACCAAGTAGATAATGATCAGTTGAAGTTTGTAACAGCGGGTAATGAGAGAATGAGGAT
>TARA_B110000003_G_scaffold46730_1_pt1 | contig 39472 bp, 28 predicted proteins | sample TARA_B110000003 | Tara Oceans TARA_B110000003 (sample SAMEA4396424) | marine metagenome | biome: Westerlies Biome; feature: [SRF] surface water layer (ENVO:00010504); material: water (ENVO:00002006), including particulate matter (ENVO:01000060) such as... | depth 5 m
ATGTTCATCCCAGTACCTCCAAAGACTTCTTTGGCCACCACCACAGAAAACGCTACCGCCAAGGCCAACATCCACAGAGGGACGTCCACTGGCATGATCAAGGGAATCAACATCCCCGACACCAGATACCCTTCATTGATGCTGTGCCCGCGCATGCCGGCAAACAGAAACTCAATGCCCAAGCCCACGCCGTAACTGACGACAATGAGTGGAATGACCTTCCAAGCCCCTACCATGACATTGGCCAGCAGGTCGCTGGATTGGCCCAAGCTCAAGTGGTACTGGTGGCCGATGTTCCACATGCCAAACAAAAGGCATGGCAACATGGCTACAATCACCAAGAACATGGTGCGCTTGAGGTCGATGCTGTCGCGCAGGTGGGCCCCAGAGGAAGTCACGTGACCTGGGGTAAAGGCGAACGTTTCCAAGGAATCAAAGACCACCCAAAAGCGCGACAATTTGCCGCCGTCTTCGAAGTGAGGCTTGATGGATTGGATAAGGTTGTGAATGGCTTTCATCTTTCTTTGCTTCTTCTATTGGGGGTCAACCAAGTTCCACTTTCAACGCATTCAATCCATCCCGAACAATGGACTGGGCTGGAATTTTCGAAGTGCAAACGAATTCGCACAAGGCAAAATCTTCTGGTGCGACTTCATAGATGCCAAGTTTCTCCATGGCATCGATGTCATTGACCATGATGCTCTTGATCAAATGCACTGGGAAAATGTCAAAGGGAAAGACCGCTTCGTATTGGCCACTGACCACAAACGCCCGGTCCTCTCCGTTTTGGTTGGTGTCAAGGGTGTAGGCCTTCGACTTGGGCATCAGCCAAGTAGGATACGCGCGGCTGGCAGAGAACTTGTTGATTCCTGGGCTGAGCCATCCTTCCGTCAGCATGAACTTGGGGTCATGTCCTTCTGGGAGCGCCACAATCTGGCTGGCCGTGGCACCGAGATAACCATCCAGTCCGGCGTTGGTGCCCGTGAGCACGCTGCCACTGATGAGACGCGCACCTGCTTTGATCTCCAAACCCAAACCCGAGAGTTGGGCCCCTGTCTTGGTCCGAAGGTGCCTGGGATTGATCATCTCCGACCCCCCAACCGCAACGACGCGTGTGGCATCGTATTGGCCAGTGCGCATCAACGCACCCATGCTGATCACCTCCTGAAGGCCCAACGTCCAGATCACTTCACCCTTGTTGATGGGGGCTGTATGATGGATGTGGACACCTACATTTCCAGCAGGATGAGGCCCTGAAAAGGAAGTCTTGGTGCACCCTGACAAAGCGGACAGTTCTTTTTGATCTGGACGAATGCCCACATGCACACCGCCCTCTCCGGCCAAGATGGCCAAGGCATCAATGCCACGCTGCAAATCTTCCAGTCTCCCATCCACCACAACGGTGGAGTCCGCCGCCAAAGGCGACGAATCGAATCCACTCACGTAAATGGCACGGGGGGTGTCGGCGGGGTTGGCCAGCACGTCAAAGGGACGCTGGCGGAAAAAGGCAAAAGCCCCTGTCGCGCTCAAGTGGGCCAACAAGGCCTCACGGTCGCCACCCTGCCAGGGGCCAAAATCGCGTGACTGGTTCGCACCATCGGCTTCCACCACAACAGCCAGAATGCGCCTTTTGGCGCCGCGCACCACTTCCTTGACCTTCCCTGAAACGGGACTGGCAAACATCACCGTAGGGTATGTTTTGTCGTGAAAGAGTGCGTCACCGGCTAGGACGCTCGCCCCTTCCTTCACCACCAACTTTGGGGTCAGGCCAGGGCAGTCGGTGGGCTGAACAGCCACCACTGAAGGTTGCGTCGCTTCAGCGCACGCGGTCGAGGGTGTTCCGGTCAACCGGATGTCTACCCCTTTTTTGATTCGCAAGGTCTTGGACATGATCCAATGGTTTTCGGGGCGCAAAGTTAACCCCTACTTCCCAAAAGAACGGCTCAAATGCATGCGCGATTTGTCCATGGTCACAAGGTGAATTTGACAAAGGTTTTCCTACGAACTTTGGGGCATGACTTTCAGATGGCACACATCGGGCACTGCATGTTGCCGCTTTTTGACCAGCATGGCCATCACATGCCTCTTTTCGGCCCCCATCAGGGCGCAGTTTCCACCGCTGCCAGCGGATGAGTCTCGGATTGAAACATTGCTGTTCCACCCCACAGGGCAGCCGCTTTCTCCTCCTGTCGTCCCTTTGTCAGAGGAGTTGGGGCTTTTGGAGTTTCGGTTCGACGACTTGTCAGGAGATTACACTCCCTGGGAGATCAGCATCCTGCATTGCGACCGCCATTGGGCGCCATCGGAACTGCATCCGAGCGAATACCTCCAGGGGTTCTACACCACGCCAATGGAGGACAATGAGGCAAGCTTTGGCACCAAAGTGGACTTCACACACCACTCCCTTCGGTTGCCCAATGAGGATTTGTCCTGGACGTTGAGTGGGAACTATTTGTTGCAGGTTTTGGACCCTAACGAACCTGAAATCCCAGTCGCAGTAAGGCGATTTGTGGTGTTTGAGGATTTGTGTCGAATCGAAGCCCAAGCGGGAGAACCCTCTGACCTTGCCTTGCGGAGGTCCCATCAGGAAGTGCATTTTTCGGTTTTTGAAGACCGTTACAACCTGTCAGACCCTTATGACCGACTGGAGGCCACTGTGGTGCCCAACTGGAGGTGGGACCGCGCCGTCAATGGCAAAGACCCGCGATTTGTGAAAGGCAATGAAATCGACTACCGTCGCACAGGATACGTCTTCGAAGGCGGCAATACCTACCGATTTGCCGACTTGAAGGGCTTGGAGTTTTTGGCCCTTGGCGTGGCTCGACTTCAAGAGAGCGACGACCATTGGCATTTTTACCTGGACACTGACGCGCGGAGGACCTACGACACCTTTGCAGGAGGGGATGACATTCATGGGGCCATGGTCACCCACAACGACCGATTGGAGGCTTACACGGGGAGCGACTACGTATGGGTCCACTGGAGTCTCGACACCCGACATCCGCTTGTGGGCAGGGACATTTACGTCGTAGGCGCGTTCACCCAAAACCAATGTTTGCCTCACTTTCGCATGCAAAACAGCTCTGGCCGAGGGGTGTACACCTTGCAACACAAGTTGAAGCAAGGATATTACAACTACCACTACGTGGTGAAAGACCCTCAAGCCCCTGCTGGCGACCCGGGCACCTTGTTCGATCTCGAAGGAAGCCACAACCGAACCGACAACCTCTACTCACTCTTTGTGCATTATGCAGATTGGGACGGTTACGACCGGGTGGTCGGATTTGCCCAATGGGAAAGCAACCCTTAACCCCCTCTTGCCATGACAAACCCATCTGACAACCTGCGAATTTGGATCACGGGGGCCTCGAGCGGCATTGGCCGGGCCTGTGCCATGGCCCTGGCCACCCGAGGCCATCGGGTGCTGGCTTCTGCCAGAAACGAAGACCGCCTGTGCAGTCTTCAAAACGAAGTCCGTGCCACCGGAAACGATCTGAGCATTCTCACGTGCGATGTCACAGATGTGGCATCGATTGATGCATGCATCGACCACATGGCCAAGAACTGGAAGGGGCTTGACGTGGTCATCCCCAATGCGGGGATTGGCTATTTCGACCCGCTTGAAAAAGCCCAGCTAGACGAATGGCACGCAATGGTCAGTGTCAACATTCATGGGGTACTCAACACCATCCACCGAAGTTTGCCCATGCTGCTTTCCTCCAAAGGCCACGTGGTCAACATTGGGTCTTTGGCCGCACGTCAAGTGTTCCCCAACAGCGGGGTTTACTGCGCCACGAAACATGCGGTTCTGGCCATCTCGGAATCACTGCGCACAGAATTTCGAAACGATCTGGCCGTCACCACCATCAACCCAGGCGCAGTCAATACGCCCTTCATCGACCGCACAACGAACGAAGATTTGAGGTCGGACTACAGGCCACAATTCGACCAGGGGATGACACCTGAATACGTGGCGGAAGCCGTGTGTTTCGCCATCGAAAGCCAGGGAAGAGGCATGGTCAGCGAGTTGACCATTCGCCCTGACAGAAGACAATAGTTTTACACTCTAAAAAATTGAAAGAGATTAAATTATACTTTTTTACCTCATCCAAAGGTTGGGGTGGATTGGAGCGCAACCTGCTCGTGATGGCCGACCGGATGAGGCGCGCAGGTCACCACGTGAGTATGGGCGCGGTTGAAGGCACGCCCACTTGGGAAGAAGCCACCCTAAAGAAACTCTCGCCACACTCGGTCCCCCATCATCCCCGACGGGCAACCGTCTCGGACGTTCGGCGCATGCGGCAACGCATGGAAGGAGCCGACGTGGTGTGGATTCGTGCGCCCCGTGACTTGGATTTGGTGAGTCGAGCGTGCCGCCATTCTCCAACCAAATTGCTGATGCAGCAGGCGATGCAAATCGGGAGGCCCAAGACCTTCTTTTGGCACCAGCGTCGCTACCGCTCTGTCGACGCATGGGTTTGCGGGCTGCATGCCCTTGAGGAGCGCACCTTGGCCCTCACTCCGCTCGTTGGCCACCAAACCCATGTCATTCCCCTCCCACTGGAAGATGTTTGGTTTGACACCCCTCACCGGGCCAAAGAAGATGCGCGCAAAGATCTGGGCCTGGACCTGCCTGCTGGAACCCCCCTGGTGGGCACTGTCGGCAGACTCGATCAAGGAAAAGGCCAAAGGCTCACCCTTGAAGCCCTTCTTGCACTGCCAGACCATGTTCATGCCCTGTTCGTGGGAGACAACACCGTCAACAATGGACGCGACGAACACAGCCAACTGCGCTTGAAGGCCAAGGCCTTGGGCGTGGAAGACAGGGTCCATTGGCTGGGCGCCATGAAGGACGTTCTTCCTGTGTACGATGCCCTGGATGTGTTCGCCATGACCAGTCACGCCGAGACCATCGGAACCGTCACTCTGGAGGCCATGGCCCGAGGGGTTCCAGTGGTGGGGTCAGCAGCTGGAGGAACAAAGGAGCTTCTGGACGAAGGGCGTGGCCAAACGTTTCCTTCCTCTGATGCAGCCGCACTGGCATCGGTGATTCGCGCCACGCTGGGCCTCTCCGACACGGAGCGAAGGCAACAACTGGACCTCGCCTTCGCACTGGCAATGAAGTCCTCCCATTCCGAACAATCGGCCATTTGGGAACGACTTCTCCAAAGCGTCGTCGGCTCCGGAGAGAAGGCGTAATTTTGTCCCCCATGAGTGCCCACATCCAAGACCAAATCGACCGTCGACGCACCTTCGCCATTATCTCTCACCCAGATGCAGGCAAAACCACGCTGACAGAGAAATTCTTGCTGTTTGGCGGGGCCATCCAGACTGCGGGTGCGGTGAAGAACAACAAAATCACGAAGTCTGCAGCCTCTGACTTCATGGAAATCGAGCGGCAGCGCGGCATCTCCGTGGCCACCTCGGTGATGGCTTTCCGTTACCGTGACATCTTGATCAACTTGCTGGACACCCCTGGCCACAGAGACTTTGCGGAGGACACTTACCGCACACTGACGGCGGTGGACAGCGTGATCTTGGTTATCGATTGTGTCAAAGGCGTAGAGCCCCAAACCGAGCGGTTGATGGAAGTCTGTCGGATGCGGAACACCCCTGTGATTGTCTTCATCAACAAAATGGACCTTGAAGGCCGAGACCCCACTGACTTGCTTGACGAAGTCGAAGCCAAGCTCAATATCCAAGTCCGGCCCCTCTCTTGGCCCATTTCACAGGGACACACCTTCCAAGGGGTCTACAACCTCTACAACAAGAGCCTTCGTCTCTTTCAGGCGGACAAGACGAAGGTGGCCAAAGAAGTGGTGGCCATCGAGTCCCTGGACGACGAGGATTTGGACGGTTTGGTGGGCGAGCATGCCGACACGCTGAGGGAAGATGTCGAGTTGATCGAAGGCGTCTACGACGCGTGGGATCCGCAGCCCTACCTCGAGGGGAAACTGGCTCCCGTGTTCTTTGGCAGTGCGGTCAACAACTTTGGTGTCCAAGAAATGCTGGACACTTTTGTGGACATTGCCCCCAACCCCAAGCCACGCGAAACCAGTTCACGGATGGTGGCACCCGATGAATCCAAATTCACCGGCTTCATCTTCAAAATCCACGCGAACATCGACCCCAAGCACAGGGACCGCATCGCCTTTTTGAGGGTGTGTTCCGGCAGCTTTCACCGCAACACCTTTTACCAGCACACACGCATCTCCAAAAAATTGAAGTTCGCCAATCCCGCGGCCTTCCTTGCCCAAGAAAAGAGCGTGGTTGAAGAGGCGTGGCCAGGCGATGTCGTAGGGCTCTACGACACTGGAAACTTCAAAATCGGAGACACCTTGACAGAGGGGGAAGAATTGCAATTCAGAGGCATCCCAAGCTTTTCCCCTGAGATTTTCAAAGAGCTTGTGAACAAAGACCCCATGAAGAGCAAGCAACTGGAGAAAGGCATCCAACAATTGACCGATGAGGGGGTCGCCCAGTTGTTCATCCGAGAAGCAGGCAACCGCAAAATCGTGGGCACCGTTGGAGAACTGCAATTTGAGGTCATTCAATACCGACTGGAACACGAATACGGGGCCAAATGTGAGTTTCAACCCAAGCCCTACTCCAAGGCGTGCTGGATCGAATCGGACAATGACGAGAAGCTTGCCGAATTCAGACGGATCAAAGCACAGGACATTGTCCGCGACAAAGATGGACTCGAAGTGTACCTCGCGCCTTCTGAATTCATGCTCCAAATGGAGATTCAAAACTTCCCTGAAATCACCTTCCATTTCACAAGCGAATTCAAGACTGCACAAGAAGATGCCAAATGATGCGTTGTACCTTGAACGCCTCATGAACAGCTTCATGCTCCGTCTCACTTCTCTTTCCTTCATGCTGTTGGCTTGCTGGACTGCGACGTGGGGCCAAACCCAGTCCAACACAACTCAAGTGGTTCAAGTCAGCGGGTTGGTGGTGACGGGCGACTCCTTATCTCCTCTCCCCTATTGCACCGTGTTCAGGTCACGTGACCGAAGAGGAACCACGACCGACATGCGCGGTTTCTTCAGCCTTCCCACCCTGGCAGGCGACACGGTGGAGTTTTCCAGTTTGGGCTACATCTCTCAACAAGTCGTCATCCCCGAAGGCGGAGAGTTGGGAAGGGTCAACTTGGTGCAACCCCTTGGAAGGGACACCGTCAATATGGCCGATGCCTTTGTCTACCCCTGGCCCACACGTGAACGCTTCAAACAAGAGTTTCTCGCGCTGGGATTGCCCAACAAAGGGCTGGATCCCGCATGGGACTCTCCCATTGACCCCATCGACATTTACGACCGACTCACCGAGGTGGGACGGGATGGGCAATCAACCTCCACCAGTGTCTTATCTGCCCAAGCAAAGCAGGCTGGATACGCCGGACAAGCCCCACCTGTGAACCTGCTCAACCCAGTCGCCTGGGCCCAATTCATTCAAGCGCTCAAATCTGGCGACCTGAAACGACAATGACTTCGAGCCAACGGACCATCATGTTGCTGGCAGCCGTTTTTGTGATGGCGGCCATTGCGCCCTTGTCCACGATGGGACAAGGCTCTGGCGGGTCCTTCGTGCTGACGGGGAGCGTCGTGGACACCGAGGGAGCCCCCTTGCCCGGGGCAGCTATTTTGGTGTCTGAGGACATCCGATTGGGGGTGACCTCCAAGGTCGATGGCACCTACGAAATCGCATTTCCTTCAGAGGGCCCATGGAGCATCCGAGCTTCATTTGTGGGGCACAAGGCCGAAGATTGGACCCTGACGTTCAGCAGCTCGAGAGCCGCCCATAGGTTCAAACTTTCCCCAGGCACCAGCTTGCGCGAAGCGACAGTAGTGGGAAATGGGCCCCGCGATGTCACTGTCCAAAAAATCGACCCCAGACTTGCCGGCAAGGTCCCCACCCCACGAGGTACAATTGAAGATGCATTGCTGCAAGCTCCGGTCAACTTCACCTCAGAGCTGAGCAGCGCATACAACGTTCGAGGGGGATCGTTCGACGAGAATTTGGTCTATGTCAACGACATCGAGGTGTATCGGCCGTTTCTCGTGCGAAGCGGACAACAGGAAGGCTTGTCTTTTGCCAACCCCGACATGGTGGACCGCATCGAGTTCAGCGCTGGGGGCTTCGAAGCCAAATACGGTGACAAACTGAGTTCTGTCCTCGACATCCATTACCGCAAGCCCTCGGAAGACGCCACAAGGGCCATGGCGAGCGCCTTGGGCGCGCAACTTCAACACGATCACGTTTGGGGCCCTGTCCGGATGAACCTCGGAGTGCGGTACCGCAACAACAGCTATGTCCTATCCACCCTGGATCAACGCGGAGAATACGCCCCCACCTACTTGGACGGACAGTGCTACCTCACATGGGACCCCGATGGCTATGGGCCGTGGGAAGTTCAGATGTTGGGCGTATACGGAAGCAACGATTACCGTTTCTTGCCCCAAACAAGGGAGACCAACATCGGGACCATCAACCAAGCCGCCCGGCTGACCGTCTATTACGACGGGGAAGAGCAATCGGGGTATGAGACAGGATTTGGGGCCCTTGCGCTGGAGTACCGAACAGAAAACTCCCGCATTCGTTGGATCCAATCCATTTTCCAAACTGCCGAAAGAGAGTCCTACGATGTGCTGGGGCAATATTTCTTGAGTGAATTGGAGCGCGACCCCGGAGGCGACAGCTTCGATGAAGGGGATACATTTGGGGTGGGGGGATTCCTTCAACATGGGCGCAATCAATTGTGGGCAAGGGTCCTGAGCTCTGCTGTCAAAGGCACCCAACTCGTGGGAGAGCACCGCATTGATTGGGGCGCCAAGCACCGCGTCGAAACGTTTGACGACGTTGTATCTGAATGGAATGTAATTGACAGCGCTGGGTTTTTTGCCCCCCATCCAAACGACAATTTGGGCTACATGAACCCAGGCGGCCGGCCAGAACAACTCATTGAACTCCCCTACTATGTTTCGCAGACCAACAACGTCACTGCACATCGCACCACCGCATTCGTCCAAGACACTTGGCGACTGGGCTTGACCTCCGGTGACCTCGATCTCCATTTGGGTTTGCGGGCCCACAGATGGTCGGCACTGCCCAACCCTTGGGCCTCTCAACGCAACACCCATCTTGTCGGTGGCCCAAGGGCACATGCCTCCTTCACGCCCAAGGCAAAACCACTGACGACATACCGGGTGTCAGGAGGGTGGTACTACCAACCACCTTTTTACCGGGAGATGCGCGGGTTTGATGGACAAATCAACCCTAACGTGGCACCACAAAGGGCCATCCATGCGGTGGCCGGTGTCGACCACGAATTCAGCTCGAAGGGCCGGCCCTTCAAAGTCGTCGGGGAATTGTATTGGAAGGACCTCGATCAATTGATCCCTTACGAAATTGAAAACGTCCGACAACGCTACTATGCCACCAACAACAGCAAGGGCTATGCGGCAGGACTGGATGTCCTTCTGAATGGGGAGTTCATCCCTGGCATCCAGAGTTGGTTGCGTATGTCCGCCTTGACCACGGCTGAAGATTTGGTCGACGACAGCTACGAAGAGTACTACAACGAAGATGGGTTCCAAGTGGTGCCAGGGTACCACTCCGGGACCTTCGCAGCCATCACCGACACCGTCCTCGTCCAGCCAGGGATGATCCCGCGCCCAGCAGACCAACGCTTCAGCCTGAGCCTTTTGTTTCAAGATGAAATGCCGCGCAACCCCGACTACAAGGTGTTGCTGAGTCTTTTCTATGGAAGTGGGTTGCCCTATGGACCGCCTTCCATGAATCGCTACCAAGACGTGCTGAGGACACCTGCGTACAGAAGGGTCGACGTTGGGTTTTCAAGGGTCATGTTTAGCAAGGACAGCGAACGGAGCGGACTGATTTCCCTCGAGGTGTTCAATCTCTTGGGCATCAACAACACGATCAACCACAATTGGATCCAAGACGTGAATGGCAGGTACTATGCGGTGCCCAATTTCCTGACCGGACGTCGGCTCAACTTGAAGGTCAGTTTGCAATTTTGATCTCCCCTCCACCCTGCCAATTTTCCATGGTAGAGTGAAACCTTGACGGGGGACTTCGCGTATTCCCCGCATGGACTTGAACCATCACACATGTCTTTGCGCCTTTCGCAGCTTCACGATCGCCCATGTGCGCATCCCTTTTGTGCTGTCCCTTTTGGCAGTGCTTTCCCTGAGTGAAAAAGGATGGGCGCAGCTCACGACCTTCGAAGCCACAGGGGCTTCACAGTCCCTTGGCGACCAATGCTTTGAATTGACCTCTGGCCCCACTGGGACTTCGGGGGCAGTTTGGGCAGAGACCGCCATTGATTTGCGTCAGCCCTTTCACTTGCAAACGACCATCAATTTTGGCTCCATTGACCATGGTGCTGAAGGGGTGGTCTTCGTGTTGCAAAACGAAGGACTCTCCTCCGAAGGGTTGTCTTACACAGACTTCGACACCAGCTTTGGGGTGGAATTTGACACACGTCACCAGCGCGAATACGGGGACATCGAAGCCGACCACATTGCGATGCTGAATGATGGATCCCTGACGCACTTGGATTCTCCAGGCAACCTGACAGCAGGCCCCGTAGCGGCATTTGTCGATGGAAGCAATTTGGAAGACGGAAACGACCACGTGGTCGACATTGTGTGGGACCCCAGTGGTCCAGAGATGCGCGTCTCCATGAATTGCGAAGAGCGGTTGATTGCCAGCATTGATTTGATCCACGACATTTTTGACGGTCACCCTATCGTGCATTGGGGGTTCACGGCTGAAGCAGGCGGGGCGCTCAACTCAGAGCGCGTGTGCCTGACCTCCAACGCCATGGGAACAGACTCAGAAGTCCACATTTGCCCAGAGGCTTCTGTTCAACTCACTGCGGGGGGGATGGATTCCGACGCCTATGCTTGGGCTCCAAGCACGCTTGTCAGCGACGCCACACTTGCCCACCCTGTGTACACTGGCGTGATGAGCAATGCATTGACGGTCACTTACCTCAACGCCTGCGGGGTGATGGTCACAGACGATGTGTCCGTCATTGTAGAAGAAGTCGCTGTGGACATTGTGAGCGACGGCACAAACCTTACATGCACCAACAATGCCACACTCGATTGCATCGCCCTTGCTGCGTTTGGCAATGCCTTGCAGTACGAATGGACACTGAACAACGCTGTCATTGCCCAAGACATGGCGCTCATGGGCCTTCAAGATGAAGGATCCCTCCAGGTTCATGCCTTTTATCCAGGAACCTCCAGCCTGCAATGCCAAGCGAGTGCAGGCATTCAAGTGGCCATGGACACCACAAAGCTGGACATCAGCGCAGGGCTGCCAGGCACCATCACATGCTTGACACCCGGCATTGAACTCATGGGCGAAGTGCCTTCCTTGGACGAGACTTCCGTGGTTTGGTCCACAGAGACTGGTTCTTTTGACGGAGCGATCAATGGCCCCACGGCCTTAGCCACATCAGGAGGTCAATACCTTCTTGCCGCAGAATGGGAGCGCAACGGTTGCATCAGCGTGGACAGCGTGACCATCGGTGAAAATACTGAGGCACCTGAGGTGACTTTGGGCTACATCAACGATGCATTGGATTGCAATGTGCAAGAAGTCACCATGCATGGATTGGACGTGTTCCCACAAGAGTGGACCGCCATGTTCGAATGGACTGATGCGGAGAGCGGAACCGTCGTTTCATCCTCCGAAATGCCATCTTTCGAGCATGCCGGCGCCTACAACTTGACCGTGGAATTCCTGGAAAACGGATGCACCACGGAGGTGCAGGATGCCGCTTGGGTGGAATCGGACATGCCGGTTTTGGATTTGGGCCAAATGGTCCTCCCCAATGTGATCACCCCAGACAACAACGGGCACAACGACCGTTTTGTGCCATTCATCCCGGGACAGGAAAATGACAATGTGTTGACCATGATGGAGGAATACCACATCCAAGTGCACAACCGCTGGGGACAATTGCTGTTCCAAAACGAAGGCATGCCATTGCAATGGGATGGCCGTGCCGGTGGTCAGTTGTTGGATCCTGGAGCCTACATTGTCTCAGTGCAATACCTGGCCACATGCGGCGGTTTGCAATCGGGCAGTTTGAAGACCGCCCTGGAAGTCATCCACTGACCCCAGAACTTTGGTCTTCAAGTGTTCCCAATGCGGCGCAGGAATTCCTCTTCGCCGACCACTGGAACCTCCAACTTCTGGGCCTTCGCCAACTTGCTAGGCCCCATGTTTTCCCCGGCGAGCACCATGGTGGTCTTGGAACTGATGCTCCCCACCAGACGTCCACCGTGGGCGGTCACTGCGGCCTTTGCCTCATCCCTCGACATGGTATCAAACACGCCACTCACCACCACCACCTCGCCTTCCATGGCGTCGCCAACAGGCGCTTTCACCACCACCTCCGTTTGCAGCCCCGAAGACACCAAACGGTCCAACATTTGCAGGAACGCCTCCTCCTGAAATTGGGTGGTCACGCTTTCCGCGATGACCGGTCCCATACCTTCAATGGCGGTCACCTCCTCAAGGGTTGCCTGCCGAACGGCCGTCAATGACCCTAGGGCGCGCGCCAGCAGTTTGGCCACGGTTTCTCCCACATGGCGAATGCCAAAGGCAAAAAGCACCCGTTCAAATGGAACGGATTTGCTTTGCTGCAATCCCTGCAAAAGATTGTCTGCCGATTTTTCCGCCATCCGTTCCAAAGGGAGCAAATCCTCTTTTTGCAGGCTGTACAAATCTGCCGCATCCTTCACCAAACCAGCCTCCACCAACTGTTTCACCGTTTCTTCTCCCAATCCATCGACATTCATCGCCTTGCGCGAAATGAAGTGCTCAATCCTGCCCATGACTTGGGCGGGGCAATCGACGCGGTTGGGGCAATGGTGCTGGGCTTCCCCATCCTTTCGCTTGAGGCCGTGTCCACAAGAGGGACAGGTCGCAGGGAAGCTGATGGCAGGCGGTGCAAAGAGCCCTTCTCCGTGGGCCTCACTGCGGTCGACGCCCACAATTTTGGGGATGATCTCCCCCCCTTTTTCCACGAACACCATGTCGCCCTCGCGCAAATCCAGCCTGGCCATTTGGTCGGCATTGTGCAAACTCGCTTTCTTGACTGTGGTCCCTCCCAACTGCACAGGGTCCAACTCCGCCACGGGGGTGACTGCACCTGTCCGCCCCACTTGGTAGCGAACCGACTTCAACTTGGTGCGAACCCGCTCCGTTTCAAATTTGAAGGCGATGGCCCATCGGGGACTCTTGGCCGTCATCCCCAATCGCTTTTGGTGGTCGTAGCGGTTCACTTTGATGACAATGCCATCAATGGCAAAATCCAACCGATGCCTGGCCTCGTTCCAGTAAGACACAAACCCCATGACCTCTTCAACGCTCTGGGCCGCCTCCAATCGACGGCCTTCTGGAGTTTTGAACCCCCAAACCTTTGCCATTGCCACAGCTTCACTGTGGCACTCCACCTCCGCCCCTGACATGGTCTGCGCGTCGACGTTGTAGATCATGCAATCCAAAGGCCTCGTGGCCACCACTTTGCTGTCCTGCAATTTGAGGGTTCCGGCAGCCGTGTTCCTGGGGTTGGCAAACTCTTGCTCCCCCGCTTCTCGGCGTGCCAGGTTCAATGCCTCGAAGTCCGGCCACGGGAAATAGATCTCTCCACGGATTTCCAGAGGATCGGGGGCACCCGCTTGGAGTTGCAGCGGCAAGGTCCGAATCGTCGCCACATTGGCACGCACGTCCTCTCCGGTGGTTCCATCCCCTCGGGTCACAGCCCGGACCAATTTTCCTTGCTCGTACCAAAGGCTGATGGCCACACCATCGTATTTCAGCTCCATCACAAATTCCACCTCCTCGTCTGGCAGTCCACTTTTCACCCGTTCAACCCACTGTGCCACTTCTTCGGCGTTGTAGGTGTTGGACAACGAAAGCATTGGCGACCGGTGGGTCACTTTTTCAAATCTATCTGTCAAGTCACCGCCAACGCGCTGGGTAGGCGAATGTGGGTCTCTCCACTCTGGGTGAGACGCCTCAAGGCCCACCAATTCCTCTAGAAGAGCGTCAAATTCTCGGTCAGAAACCACGGGGTCCGCAAGCACATAATAGCGATGGTTGTGCGCATGCAGTTCCTCGCGGAGTTGTTCGATTCGGGCCCGGGCATCCATCTCATAAAGATACCGAACGTTGGCCCAACGCGTGCCTCGGTTGGCCTTGCATGTCGTACAGAATTTCCACGTTTTGCCAACCATCCATCCCCGTCCAAACCCTGCCAATGTCCAGCGCATGGTCCACATGGCATTCCATACCCAACCACCCTCCCTCTTCCAGACCGCCTTGAAGGCACCAGGACCAAAGCGCACGGTAAAACTTCAACGCATCGTCGTCAGGAACAAACAATGCCAAGTGGGGCTCGTGATCCACCACCCTGGGGTGCATGTCTGCGGCCTCTGCGCTTGGAATGTAAGGCGGGTTGGAGACCACCACAGAGGCAACAGGTCGAGGGCCTTTGGTTGGGCCAAACAAATCTTGGACTTCAAACGTCACATCGAAGCCGTGTCGCATGGCATTGCCACGCGCCAATTCGACCGCATCCTGGGAAATTTCCAGCCCCATCACCTTGGCATGGGGTGACCGTTTCTTCATAGACAAGGCAATGCATCCCGATCCCGAACACCAGTCCAAGACCAGTGGTGGAAGGCCATCCTTTCCGTGCTCAGGAACTTTCTTCGCCATCGCCACAACCAACTCCTCCGTTTCAGGTCGAGGAATCAGAACTTTGGGGGACACGGCCAATGCCAAACCGTCAAACCAGGCCTCTCCCAAAACATGCTGTATCGGCTCTCCTTCTGACAAACGATCGGCTTGAACAGCCAATCGGTCCAACGCCGACTCGCTCCATCGATGACGCTCCGTCATCCGCTGCCCTCGTGACTTGCCCGAAACATGCTCCATCAGCCACCTTACCATTCCCTCGCGTTCTTCTGGCTCCAATGTTTGCAGACGTGCGCGAAGCCACTCCTTGACCATTGTTTCTGAGTTGTCTGCAGGCCATGGAGGCTTGCCTCGCCTGACCTCGGACATCACCGCTGCCCCTTCCCGGCGGCGGACACCAGCCATTCGGCTGTCGCACGGTTGGTGGCCAAGGCCACATTGTGCACATCGCATTGACGAAGCAACATGTTCACATCGGGTTCATGGGGGTGCTTGCCCATCGGGTCGCGAAAGAAAATGACCGCATCTAGGCGTCCCTCTGTGATCTGGGCCGCGATTTGGGCATCCCCACCGAGGGGTCCTGAAGCGAGCCGCTCCACGATCAAGCCCAACTCTCCAATGCGGCCGCCAGTGGTTCCTGTGCCCACCAATTCAAGTTGTGAAAACCACGTCAAGTGCTTTTGGACAAACTCCACCAAATCATCTTTTTTCCCATCGTGGGCAATGAGGGCGACGCGCTTCAAATTCATGGTCCAAATGTACCCCAACCGGCCACACGGCAGGTCACGGATTTAGAACAAAGTCGCCTGACCTTGATCCTCCGCTGGGTCCTGAGCTGAGTCCTCAGCGACTTCCTCTGCAGCTGCTTCTGCCACGAGCTCCTCAGCAATCTGGCTCTGGGCTTCTGCCTTGTCTTTCGCTGCGCGCATGTCGTCTGCCTCACGTGCGGTTTGGAGTTCTTTCTCCAAGGCGTCCTCCAAGGCTCCAACTGGTGCCTCAAGCGCCACCTCGGTGATGGGCAAACCACTCAGCTTGTTGCCTAGGGCTTTGACGCCTTTGACCGAAATGAAACCTCTCAAGTCCACCACGTCGTCCTCCCGGTCCCTCGTGTGCTTGAACCTTCGGTTGTAACGGATCCGGACGTGAGGGTGATGCAAGGTGGAGGCCACCCAGAGTTTGGACTGTCCATGGTCGCCAATGAACCCCGTCGGATTTTTGCTGAATTCCGGGAGGAATCGTTTCACAAACCACTCGTCTTTCTCCCCCTCGTAATAGACCACAGACACGGCGCGGTCGGGGTCGAACTTTTCGAGATGAATCATTTTCTCGTCAAAATGCGTGCTCAGGTCAAACCCTGAGAACACATAGTCTCCAGTCTCTAGCAAGACCAAGATCTTGTCCTCTGCCTTGAAATCGCCCAAGAATCGGCCTCGCCCATCCGCATTGAGTCGGCGGACGGTTTCGTCGTACCAGACCTTCCTTGCACCAAGTGTGCTCACGCCTGCCTCCTTCAGTTCGACCTTTCGCACAGGGAATTTGGACACGAGGTTGCCTCCTGCCCCACGACCCTTGATGCCGATGTCACTGAAATCAACATCGAACTTGACCTTCTTCAATCTTGCTTGGGCCCTCAAAAACACGGAAACCACTTCCGCCTCACCATTGGGGTTGGCCGTGAAATACAGCAACTTGGACTTGGGCGTCCCCTTGGTGATGGGGTATTCTCGGTCGCGGGTGATGCTCGTCACATTGAACCTCTTGACCAGGCTTTTGCCTGTCGCGCCATCCAAATAAATGGCGTTGTAGGTGGTTCGTTTGTCACCGCGCTTCCAAACGGCGACATACAGCAAATTCTTGCCAAAGAATGCCTTTGAAGAAACCTTGCTCACCTTCATCGTTCCGTCGCTTCGGAACACGATGATGTCGTCGATGTCCGAGCAATCGCCAAGCAGTTCCCCCTCTGTGCGTTTGAGGCCTGTGCCCACAAAACCCTCTTCTGCATTCCAGTACAACTTGGCGTTGGCCACGGCCACTTTGCTGCGATCAATCGACTCGAAGGTGCGCAACTCGGTCTTTCGCTCTCGACCAGGACCGTATTTCTCCTTGAGGTTTTTGAACCATGCAACGGCATAGTCCGTCAGATTGTCCAAATGGTTTTTGACACGTTCAATGCCCCCCTCCAAGCCCGCAATTTTTTCATCCGCCTTGAAGCTGTCGAACTTGGAAATTCGCTTGATACGGATTTCGGTCAGCCGCGTCACATCCTCATCCGTCACCTCGCGAAGGAGATGTTTGATGTGCGGCTTCAAGCCCGCATGGATGGCTTTCAAAATCTCGTCCCAAGTCTCGCACTCCTCGATGTCTCTGTAAATCCGGTTCTCGATGAAGATCTTCTCCAAAGAAGCAAAATGCCAAGTCTCCTGCAACTCCCCCAATTCTATCTCCAGCTCCCTTTGCAAGAGGTATCGTGTTCTGTCGGCACTGATTTTCAGGATTTCTGACACGCCCATGAACACCGGTTTGTCATCAAACACCACACAACTGTTGGGTGCGAGGCTGACTTCACAATCCGTGAACGCGTAGAGTGCGTCGAGCATTTTGTCCGGCGAAATGTTGTTCGCCAGATGCACAACGACCTCCACCTTTTCAGCGGTGTTGTCCTCCACCTTTTTGATCTTGATCTTGCCCTTGTCGTTTGCCTTGAGAATGCTGTCGATCAAAGACCCTGTGGTCACCCCATAAGGCACTTCGCGCACAACGAGCGTTTTGCTGTCGAGCTTGTCGATGCGGGCGCGAACACGCACCCGGTCCCCGCGCAGACCGTCGTTGTAGTTTTCCATGTCGGCCATGCCGCCCGACGCGAAGTCGGGGTACAGCTTGAACCGCTTGTTTTGGTAGTGTGCAATGCACGCATCGATCAACTCCACAAAATTGTACGGCAGAATCTTGCACGCCAATCCCACGGCAATGCCGTCCACACCACTGGAGAGCAGCAAGGGAAACTTGACGGGCAAGGTCTCCGGTTCTTGGTTGCGTCCATCGTAACTCGAGAGCCATGTGGTGGTCTTCGCATTGAAGAGGACCTCCAATGCGAACTTGCTCAGCTTCACCTCAATGTAACGTGCGGCAGCAGCTCGGTCACCGGTCAAGATGTTGCCCCAGTTTCCTTGGCAATCCAACAGCAATTCACGTTGGCCAATTTGGACCATGGCATCCCCGATGCTCGCATCTCCATGCGGATGAAACTTCATGGTGTTGCCAATGACGTTGGCCACCTTGTGGAAGCGGCCATCGTCCATTTCGCGCAAGCTGTGCAAAATCCTGCGCTGCACAGGTTTCAGCCCATCGTGTTGGTGGGGAACGGCACGCTCGAGAATCACATAGCTCGCATAATCAAGAAAATAGTCATTGTACATCCCTCGAACGGGAATGACATGTTCCATTTCACCAGCCTCGGCGGCTGCATCCTCACCAGCGAACTCGTCGTCCCGCTCGTCTCGATCGTCGTTGTGAAGGTCCTCGTTGACACTCATGCTTCCGTCACTTCGTCTTTCTCCACCCGGAGGTTCTCAATGATGAATTTCTGCCGGTTGGGGGTGTTCTTGCCCATGAAGAACCCTAGCATTTCCTGCAGGCTCTGCTCCTTGCCAATCACCACGGGATCCAAACGGATGTCTTCGCCAATGAAGTGGCTGAACTCACTGGGACTGATCTCTCCCAGCCCCTTGAACCGCGTGATTTCTGCCCGTGCCCCCAAGTCTTGGAGGGCCTTGTGCTTCTCCATGAGGTCGTAGCAATAGCGCGTCTCCTTCTTGTTTCGGACCCGAAAAAGAGGTGTCTGCAGCACATAGAGGTGGCCCCGCTTGACCAAATCTGGGAAGAACTGCAAAAAGAAGGTGATCAGCAGCAGGCGAATGTGCATGCCGTCCACATCCGCATCGGTGGCGATGACCACCTTGTTGTAACGCAAGGTGTCCAATCCGTCCTCGATGTTGAGTGCCGCCTGAAGCAAATTGAATTCTTCATTTTCATAGACCACCTTCTTCGTCAACCCAAAACTGTTCAAAGGCTTCCCCTTCAAGCTAAAAACCGCCTGTGTAGCCACATCTCTGGCTTTGGTGATCGAGCCCGAAGCGGAGTCGCCCTCGGTGATGAACAGCGTGGTTTCTTCGTTTCTATCTTTCTTGCTGTCGGTAAGGTGCAATCGACAATCGCGAAGTTTGCGGTTGTGCAGAGATGCCTTTTTGGCCCGCTCACGCGCCAGCTTTTTGATGCCTGCAAGGTCCTTGCGCTCCTTTTCGCTCTGGACAATACGAGATTGAAGGGCTTGGGCCGTCTCTGGGTTCCTGTGTAAGAAATTGTCAAGCTCTCGCTTGAGGAATTCGAACACGAAGCTTTTCAGCGTGGGCCGGTTGGGGCCCACATCTTGCGAACCCAACTTGGTTTTGGTTTGGGATTCAAACACCGGCTCCTCCACCTTCACAGCGACGGCTGCAGAAATCCCGCCTCGGATGTCCTGGGCATCGTAATCCTTGCCAAAAAAGTCCCGCACAACCCGGATATAGGCTTCGCGAAAGGCACTTTGATGGGTGCCTCCTTGCGGGGTGAATTGACCGTTGACGAAGCTCTGGTAATCCTCCCCGTAGGCGTCGGTGTGTGTCAATGCCACTTCGATGTCCTCTCCCTTCAAATGCATGATGGGGTAACGAAGCTTGCTGTCCAATCGGTCCTCCAAAAGGTCCTTGAGGCCATGTTCACTCCTGAACTTCTCCCCATTCAAGTACAAGCTCAATCCAGTGTTCAGGTAGGCGTAGTTCCAAAGCAGCTTCTCCACATGCTCGGTCCGAAATCGGTAGGCCTTGAAAATCTCTGTGTCTGGTTTGAACCGGATGCGCGTACCGTCCCGTTTGGTGGTGGCTTCCAAGGCAGCATCATCGGTGAGAACTCCGGAGGTGAAACCGGCCCTTTTCATTTGGCCTTCACGCACACTTTCCACCACAAACTCCGTGCTCAGGGCATTCACTGCCTTGGTGCCCACGCCATTCAGCCCCACAGACTTCTTGAAAGCCCGGCTGTCGTACTTGCCCCCTGTATTGATCTTGGAAACACAATCCACCACCTTGCCCAATGGGATTCCCCTTCCGTAATCACGGACACGCACCTCATCGTCTTTGATGACCACTTCCACTTTGCGCCCATGGCCCATGGTGTATTCATCGATGCAATTGTCCACCACCTCTTTGAGCAAGACATAAATGCCATCGTCGGCGTCCTTGCCATCGCCCAACTTGCCGATGTACATGCCCGGACGCATGCGGATGTGCTCCTTCCAATCCAGGCTGCGGATGTTGTCTTCTGTGTACGTGACTTGCTCTGCCATTTCAACTTCGAAAGTACCTAAGCACACGCTCCGAAGCACTCAGGCAAAACCTCAACTTTTCCACACCATACGCGCCTTTCACACACCAATCGGTGCCTACCTTTCGGACCATGAAGGACCACGCCGATCACCCCACCCACCCGGTTCGCCAACTCGAGCCGCTTGACCTCTGGAACCGATTTGCCGATTTGAATGCCATTCCTCGGCCCTCAAAGCACGAAGGAAAGGTCGTTGAATGGCTGCACGAGTGGGCCGCAAATCATGGTCTACAATCACTTCAAGATAAAGTAGGCAACGTATTGATTAAAAAGAATTCAACTCCAGGAATGGAGGCCAGAAAAACCGTTGTTCTTCAAAGCCATGTGGACATGGTCTGCCAGAAGAATGAAGCCACTGATTTCGACTTCATGTCAGAGGGAATCCGCATGATGGTCGACGGCGATTGGGTGCGTGCAGACGGCACCACGCTCGGCGCAGACAACGGCATTGGGGTGGCCAGCATTTTGGCAATTCTCGAAAGCGAAGACGTGCCACACCCTGCTTTGGAGGCACTATTCACCATTGACGAGGAGACGGGAATGACCGGCGCTTTGGGCCTGAAAGAAGGCTTTCTCTCAGGTGACATCCTCCTCAACCTGGACACCGAGGACGACGATGAAATCAGCATCGGATGCGCAGGAGGCGTCGACCTCACTTCACGAGGCACCTACACGGAGGAGACCACGGTGGATGAAGGCAACATGGCCCTTGAAATCGTGGTGCGCGGTGCATCCGGTGGACACAGTGGAATGGACATTCACAAGGGATTGGCAAACGCCAACAAATTGGGCAACCGCGTCGTGCTTGAAGCACTGGACCACGTCGACCTGCGTGTCGCCCAGATCAAAGGAGGTGGCCTGAGAAATGCCATCCCAAGAGAATCCCGAACCGTGGTGGTTTGCGCGAAAAGTGACCTGGACCCGCTCGCACAAGCCTTGACCCAAACCGCAGAACGCCTGAAGTCAGAGCATGGCACCACAGACCCCGATTTGGTGGTGGAATGGAATCCTGTGGACGTTCCCAGCCACGTTATGGGCGAAGAGGACCAGTACGCCCTGCTGCTTGCGCTCCAGGCTTGTCCGGTTGGCATCCACCGCATGAGCCCAGACATTGAGGGCTTGGTGCAAACCTCCAACAATTTGGCACGCGTGGATGTCAAGGGCGGAAAAGTCGAAATCCAATGCCTGAACCGAAGCAGTGTCGACTCTGAAAAGGACGACCATGCCAGAGGCATTGAGGCTGCCTTCGCCTTGGCAGGTCTCCAAACAGAGCGAAGTGGATCGTACCCTGGATGGACCCCCAACCCCACAAGCGAGGCCGTTGCCATGTGCCGCGTTCTGTACACAGAGCATTTTGGAGAGGACCCGCGTGTTTTGGCCTGTCACGCCGGACTCGAATGCGGCATCCTCGGCACGAACTACCCCAACATGGACATGGTGTCGTTTGGCCCCAACATCCGCGGTGCGCACAGCCCCGACGAATGTGTTCAGATCAGCTCCGTTCAAAAGTTCTGGGGCTACTTCCTCGAAGTTCTTCACCGCACCCCTCAAGCCTGATTGAACATGACCCAAGACCCCTCCAAACGGCCTCTGATTCTCGTCACCAATGACGATGGCATCACCGCACCTGGCATCCGGAATTTGGTGGAAAGCATCTCCGACTTGGGAGATGTCGTGGTCGTGGCGCCAGACAGCCACCAAAGCGGCATGGGCCACGCCATCACCATCAGCAACATTCTGAAAATGTGGCCACATGACTTTGGTACCGCCAACATCAAGGCGTATCGAACTTCTGGCACCCCAGTGGATTGTGTCAAGTTGGCGATCTACAAAATTTTGGACCGTAAGCCGGACATCTTGTTGAGCGGAATCAACCATGGCAGCAACAGCTCCATCAATGTGATTTACTCCGGAACGATGTCCGCCGCAGTCGAAGGGGCCCTTGAAGGCATCCCGTCCATTGGCTTTTCGCTGTGCGACTTTGATGAACATGCAGATTTCGCAGCGTCGCGGGGGGTCGTCAGGACCTTGACCCAACAGGTCCTCCAACATGGCACGCCCAAAGGCACATGCCTCAATGTCAACATTCCCAAAGTTGCGCCCAATGAGCTCAAGGGCATTCGCATCTGTCGACAGGCTGCAGGGCATTGGGCCGATGCCTTCGAAGAAAGAAAGTCCCCTGGCGGCCGGCCCTATTACTGGATGACTGGGAATTTCACCGACATTGACTGCGGAGAAGACACGGACGAATGGGCATTGCGCAACCACCATGTCAGTGTGGTGCCTGTGCAATACGACTTGACCGCCCACCACGCCTTGGCCGAGTTGAACCAATGGAACCTGCGACTTGAAGACTAACATCGCGCGATACGATCATTTGGCCACTGGATTGGCCGCGGGAATCATGGGCACTTTGCTCGGAGGCTTGTTGCTGGGACAGTGGTGGGCTTGGGCCAACCACACCACGTTTCAAGACTTTTGGAAAACCGTGGTACTTGGGAGCACCCTCTACCGTGACAGCATTCTCACCGCCAGCACACTTCTCAACGTTGTGCTGTTTTGGCTGGCCAACCGAATGGACTGGGAACGCATTGCACAGGGGATTTTGGCGGTCATTCTGTTGACCGTGCCCCTCATCATTTACTTCCAATCCGCCGCCGGAACGTGGTGACTTCCCGTCCCCTGCAGACCCCGGGGCACTTGAAGGTGTTCCTTGTCGCTGGCGAAGCCTCCGGGGACGCGTATGGCGCCATGTTGGTTCGCCAGCTTCAAGGGATGGCCCAGCAACGCGGATGGCAGGCAGAATGTGTTGGCTGGGGAGGAGATGCCATGGCCGCATCGCACATGAAGGTGTTGACCCATTGCAATGACATCAATTTCATGGGATTTTGGGAGGTGGCCCAAAACATTGTGACCATCTTCAAAAACCTGCGACGCATCCAGTCCGATATCGAAGATTTTTCCCCTGATGTGGTCGTGACCATCGACTTCCCTGGCTTCAACATGAGGCTTGCAAGGCGTTTGCGAAAAACAGGCCATCCGGCCCTCAGGGTGCAATGGGTGACTCCCCAAACCTGGGCATGGAAGGCCAGTCGGACAAAGGCCCTGGCAGAAGACTTCGACGTGGCCTGCCCCATCCTCCCTTTTGAAAATGATCTCCTGACGCAAGCTGGGGTGACCACCTGGAATGTCGGTCACCCTCTGGTGGACGGGTTGCATGAATCAACCGAGCTCATTCCGGAAAGGACCCTGGCATTGGCGATGCTCCCAGGGTCGAGGCACCAAGAGCTGCAACACCACCTCCCCATCCTGGTCGAAGCCGCTCAACGAGGAGCTGCCCAAGGAAGGTGGGCGTTGCGGGACCTGGCCATCGCTGGAGCTCCCGGAAAGCAGCCCAAGGACTACCAATTGGCCGTGGATGCAGGTGTCGAGGTCGTGTTTGGGGCCACCGAGGAGGTGCTGCAACGGGCCCAAATGGCATGGGTGGCCAGTGGGACTGCCACCTTGGAAGCCGCATTGGCGGGCACCCCGCATGTTCTCGTGTACCGAACGAGCCGGCTCACTTATGCCGTGGCCAAGCAACTGGCAAAGGTGCCGTTCATCGGGTTGCCCAACATTTTGCTGGGCCGGAAAGTCGTTCCTGAATTGATCCAAAACGAATTGACGCCTGAGGGTCTCTTGGGCCTGACGTTGGAGGACCTTGCCCCTCAGAAAAAGGCGTTTCAGGAAGTCGCCTCAAAGCTTGGTGGCCCAGGTGCCGCTGAACGTCTTGCCCAACACCTCTTTCAAGTACTGGGCTGAATCTGTAGTCCATCAACTTGCCTCAGAACCCCAGCAGTTGCTGGCCTCTTGGCACCACAATGTTGATTCTGACTTGCGCGGTCCAGGTGCTTTCAGGGTCCATATTTACTTGCCGCCAAACAACCTTGCCTGTGGCCGCATCGTACACCCCTCCCTCGGTGGCCTGGACTTCAATGTCCCACCCGGTTGCCAATGGGAGTTGCTCCTCGACTTCGATGGAGGCCTCTGTGCGACGTGTGTTGTGCACGGTCAGTTCACGCAATTGCTCCACCACGCGTTTCCCACTCCACCTCCGTGTACCGCTATCGTCACGCAGCAACTCACGGGCAATCCGGATGGTTTGATCCATGCCCAATTCCACGGTCAGCGAGTCCCCCCATGGAGGCATGTTCACAGGCATGACTCCCAACATCGCACTGTTCTGGAAAATCCTTCCTTCCCCAGACAGCATGTTCGCATCCATCCATGAACCCGTCTGATAGGTGCGAAGGGCCGACCCACCTCGCTGAACGTTGGCCACCCAGTGTGGACTGCCTTCCAACTGCTGTGTGTCGAGTTTGATCCGGGCCGCAGCACCATCGCCGGAGACGGTCACCCTGCCCTCGGCGGCCATTCGCCAATTGGAGGCTTGGGCGCCACTCAAGCTCAGCACATCTTCTCTTGCACGCGTGTCGTGAAGACCACTGTTCACCCAAGCCACATTTGCAGAGTAACCTTTGTAGGCGGCCTCACTTGAAGCCCTCAACACAGGACGGGTCGGGACAACATGGGCGAGGCCCAGCGGCTTCCCTGTCCGCAATTCCAATTCGACCTGGTCCCAATCCAATCCCGTGTTTTGGACCACCACCGCAAAGCGATCGGCTTTCAGCACCCCCTGTGACTCCTCCCAAGACAAATCGTAGGAACTGGCCCATCCAGCTTGTTGCGTCGCCACCTGCACCCTCAAAGATCCACGTCCCTCCCCTAAGAGAACCAATTGCAGGGCATGCAATGGCGTCGCTGCTTTCCGTTCGAGCTGGGCCAATTCTTGATCCGATTCAAGCAGTGCGTCACGCATGACCCGAAGGTTGCTGACCAAGTCCACCCTGTCCAAAGCCAGCTCTCGGTGACGCTGGGCAACGTAATGCCGCATCTCCTCCACATCGTCGACAAGGAGCACCTCGTCACCGCCGCCAATCGTACGGTTGTGTTCGAGGAATGCGCGTTCTTGGTCCAACGCAGAGAGCAATGCTTCCTCCAGATCGATGGCCAGCCGCTGGGCGTTGTTTGCGGCACGTATCCTTTTCAATCGCTCATCCATGTCTGGCAAAGGCGCCGCCTTTGTGACCGAGACCAACGCCATGCCTTCTGGCAGCATGATCTGCGCACTGGAAACCTCCACATCTTGGGGCAAATCGGAGAGCAAGGCCAAAGACTCCCCACCATTGGATTCAATGGTAGTTTCAAACGTCATCAAGGCACCAACTTCATGGCAGGTCACGGCATCCAAGCGCCAAGTTTCACTGCTGGTTTGTGACCAACCAAAGCTTGGCAACAACATGATTGACAACATTGAAAAAGAGGCCCAAGAATTCAGAGAAAGAAGCGTGTTGGGACGCATGGATGTGGTTTTGATGGAAATGTACAATGCTCAGGTTGTTTGGACCCAAAAAATCAAGGGGTGCAAACCACAGTGTCAGTGACACCGGCATAGGCCACGAACCACCCGAGCCCCCCTTCCACATTGGAACTCGCGGAAGAAGGCAAGGCAAACGGATTCCCTTGGTTCGATGCACTTGTCTCAAAATCCCGAAGCACTTCAAACACCTCATGTTCAATGGCCTCCAACCGGACCACAACGGTGTCTCCGACCTTCCAAAACCCGACCTCTCCGGGTTCTTCTTCCTCACCGGGTTGCGACACCCTGAAGCTTTGGAAAGGAAAGGCCAACCCGTCGACAAAGACATCGTCAAACACACTGCCCAAGGGATAGAGGAATTCCTCGGACTTGTTCTCTCTTTTGGAAGACCATCGGTAGGCATCCCCAAGGCCCGGAGGATCCGTGAAACTCGTCCAGATCAGACCCAAACTGTCGTTGGTGGACGTTGGTGGAATGGCAAACCAGCTGCTGTCCAAGGCAGGAACCGAAGGCATGGTGGTCGTCGCAGACAAATCAAACGATTGCTCCCCCTCCGTCCATGTGGCACGAATTCCATATTCGACGCCTACCTGGCCATACGTTGAGGGTTCTGCAAGCCCTGTGTAAATGCACAAATCAAAATCTGTCAGTACCTCTACAGAGACCCCCAAAAAATCCGCCGCTGCCACCAAAGCTTCTGGCGGAAGATCTCCGGAGCACAAGGCAGGCAATTCCACCTCTTCTCCATCCACCGTCATGAACACTTCAGCATTGCCCACAAAAAGCTCAGGGAGCGTGGCGGCATCCGTGGCTTCAAAATACCCCTGTGTCGTGGTCAACAAAACCAGAGGCGCCTCATCCAGCCGCAAGCTGGCCTCCATCACCCCTTGTGCTGGGAGGTCTGGGAGGTCGACTTCCACCAAGGTGGTGCACCCCACTCCTCCCATCAACAGAAGAGGCAAAACATGGTACGTTCTAAGATGTGGTGATTTCATGAGCTCAAAATTAACCGAGGCTCAGACGATGTCCTCTTTCGCTTGGTGAAAAAACTTAAAGAAGGCTGAGATGTTCTCTTCGCTTGCCTGCCTACTTTTGAACCCAACTCGCTACCATGCTCAATCGCCGTCATCTCAGGATCAAAATCCTGCAAGTTTTGTTTGGATACTACCAAGATGAGGAACGCGACGTCGTACGTGCTCGAAAAGCATTGGATCACAGCACGATGAAGATGCAGGAATTGTATCTGATGCTGCTCGACATGGTGGCTTCGATGCAGGGATTGGCCATCGACCGCATCGAAGCCGGGTACAAAAAGAAACTTCCCTCGCCCGAAGACCTGAACCCCAACACGAAGTTTGTCACCAACAAACCCCTTCGGGTCCTCGCCAACAGCAAAAACTTGAGGAAAGCGTGCGAGTCCACAGGCGTGGGCTGGGCCAACCGGCAAGAGCTGCTGCGTGCCATTTTCAAAGGGATGCTCGACAACGAAGAGTACCAGGAATACATGGCGATTGAAGAGCGTGGGTTCCAATTCGACCGGGAGAGTCTCGTGCGGATGTTTCGGAAACACATGGTGAATTTCGATCTGTTCCAAGACATGTTAGAGGAAGAGAGCATCTTTTGGGTAGACGACTTGGACTTGGCCGCGAGCATGGCCATCAAAACCATCAAAACCATCAAGGAAGGCGACGAGGATGTCGAACTTCTTCCGTTGTGGAGGGACGACGATGATGACAAAGCCTTCATGGAAGGTCTTTTCACACAGACCCTTGCCATGGGTGAGGCCAGCGAGGAGCACATCAAAGAGGGGGCGCAAAACTGGGAACTTGAGCGCATCGCCACCACAGACCGCATTTTGATGAAAATGGCCTTGGCGGAAGCACAAACTTTCGACTCCATCCCATTGAAAGTGACACTCAATGAATACATCGAATTGAGCAAGTACTACAGCACCCCCAAAAGCCATGGGTTCATCAATGGCATCTTGGACCAGTTGTTCACGCAATTGAAAGAAAGCGGAGGCATCAAAAAAGTCGGACGGGGATTGATCGAATGACCATGGTGTCCAAGCGCAACCTACTCCCTGCTCTCGCTGTTGTCGTGATGGCCCCCTGGGTCGCTTGCGACCAACCTCAAGCCCCCGGTACAAAAGCCATCGTCATCCCTGCGACAGCAGCAGAAGGTGGAGCAAAAAATGTGGCAAGACCCACTCTGCTGTTTCAAGACACCATGCACGCATTTGGCACCATCAGCGAGGGCCATGTGGTCACCCATCAATTTGCATTTCGCAACGAGGGTCCTGGAGAGGTCTTGATCGCGGATGTGTCCACAACATGCGGATGCACAGTCCCCAAGACATGGCCCCGGCATGCCTTGGCTCCCGGCGAAGAAGGTGTCCTTGAAGTCTCCTTTGATTCCCACGACAAATCAGGACCTCAAGACAAGGTCATTTCCGTCGTGGCCAACACCGATCCCAGTGTCGTGCGTTTGCATCTTGTCGGGGAAGTGTTGACTTCCCTTTGACGCAGGAACCCGCTCGATGGGTACATTTGGCACATGATTCTCAACCTTCTTCTCCAAGCCGCTGCCGGAGGCAGCAGCATGTCCACATTGCTCATGTTGTCGGGCATGTTTGCCATCATGTATCTCTTCATGATTCGGCCCCAAATGAAGCGCCAAAAGGAAGCCCAGAAGTACCGTGAAGCTGTCAAAAAGGGGGACCATGTGGTCACCATTGGCGGGTTGCACGGCAAAGTTGTTTCCGTCAGTGAAAAAACCGTTGTGGTGGACATGGAGTCCGGCAAGGCTCGCCTAGACAAATCCTCTTTGTCACCCAATGGCGCGGCAGACACGCAAGAGCTCGAAGCGAAGACCAAATGACCTCCCGGCCGAGCATGCCCCTTCTGGTGGCCCTGGCACCAGTGGTTCTTTTGGTCTGCCTTCTTGGCGCAGATGTCGTCTTCTTTGGAGAAGACAGCTCCTACGGATCCAACCAAATCGCACTGCTCCTTGCGGCATTGAGTGCAGGTGCATTGGGGATGGCCAGAGGCACCACTTGGGAGTCCATTCGCGAGGCCATCGCCCACAGCATTGGCACGGCCACTGAGGCCCTTTTGATTCTGCTGCTCATCGGCGCTTTGTCGGGTACTTGGCTTCTCGCAGGCATCATCCCCGCCTTCATTCACTACGGCATGATGGTGTTGCAGCCAGGCATCTTTTTGTTCGCCGCCTGCATTGTGTGTGCCGTGCTTTCTCTCGCCACAGGCAGTTCTTGGGGCACAGTAGGCACGGTGGGCATTGCACTGATTGGCATTGGACAGGCCATGGGCCTTTCTGAAGGATGGGTGGCCGGCGCCATCATCAGTGGCGCCTACTTTGGAGACAAGATGTCCCCGCTCAGCGACACCACCAACCTCGCACCTGCCGTGGCAGGAACCGATTTGGTCACGCACATCCGCTACATGCTCTACACTACAGGTCCAAGCATTGCCGTCGCCCTTTTGGTCTTTCTGGCAGTGGGCTTCACTGGAGGTGCCGCAGATGCCAATGCCACCTTGGCGCCTGGATTTGCAGAGGCTGTGTCAGGTGCTTTCAACATCCACTTGGGCCTTTTCCTCGCCCCCGTTGTGGTGCTGGTCATGATTGCGCGCAAGGTGCCCGCCGCCCCTGCTCTATTTGTCGGAGTGCTCCTCGGCGCATTGACTGCCGTGGTGTTCCAGCCCGATGTCGTTGCTGCCGTCGCCGGACCCGAATGGGGAGGCGCCGCAGCCGCATACATTGCTTCCATGCAGGCGATGGCCTTGGATGTCAGTGTGGTGACAGGCCACGAATTGGCTGACAAACTGTTGAGCTCGAGTGGCATGGCAGGTATGCTCAACACCGTGTGGCTGATCGTTTGTGCCATGACCTTTGGCGCAGTGTTGCAAGCCACCGGTATGCTTGCGCGGTTGACACAAGCCCTCGTCGGAGGTGTCAACAGTGCCCTGGGATTGATTGGCCGCACCGTGGGAGCCTGCTTGGCATTCAATGTCCTCGCCTCGGACCAGTACATCGCCATTGTCGTGCCAGGCAAAATGCTGGGAAGTGCCTACCAAAAACAGGGACTCGCGCCTGAAAACTTGAGCCGAACGTTGGAAGACGCAGGCACGGTGACATCAGTCCTCATTCCCTGGAACACTTGCGGCGTGGCCCAAAGTGGCATCCTTGGCGTGGCAACTTTGGCCTACGCACCCTACTGCATCTTCAATTGGGTGTCCCCGCTCATGACGTTGCTGGTGGCAGGACTAGGATGGAACCTGAGAACGCTGTCAGAGACCTCGTCCCCAGAGATCCGCACCGAAGCGTGAACGAGTTGACTGCAAAATTGTTGCTCCCCCATGTCGACCCTCCAACACCCAACCCCCGACCAAAGACAAGATCGTCTAGTGGTCACGGGAGCGTCGGAACACAACCTGAAGAATGTCGACTTGGAACTGCCCCGCAACCAGCTCGTGGTGTTCACTGGCGTCAGCGGAAGTGGAAAGTCCAGCCTGGCGTTTGACACGCTCTACGCCGAGGGCCAAAGGCGATTTCTGGAGACCCTAAGTGCCTACGCGCGTCAATTCCTCGGAGGCTTGAAACGCCCCAAGGTGGAAAGCATCACTGGGCTCAGCCCGGTGGTGGCCATCGAGCAAAAAACAGTATCCAAAAACCCACGGTCCACTGTGGGCACCGTCACCGAAGTCCATGATTTCCTGCGTCTTCTTTATGCGCGGGCTGCCGATGCCTTCTCCCTGGAGACTGGTGAGCCTATGGTTAGGTACACAGATGGGCAAATTGCAGAGAACATCCTCGCGCGTTTTGAAGGTGAAAAGCTTCTGCTGTTGGCGCCCATGGTCCGCGGTAGAAAAGGTCATTACCGCGAGTTGTTTGATCAAATCATGCGGCAAGGCTATGTGCGCGCCCGTGTGGACGGACACCTCAAGGAGCTCGAGCCGGGGTTCAAGGTGGACCGATACAAGGTTCACGACATTGAGGCCGTGGTGGACCGCATTGTGGTGCGTTCCCAAGACCAAGCACGCATCTTCAAGTCCGTGCAGACCGCACTGGCGCTTGGAAAAGGCACCATGGCGGTCATGCCACTCGAAGGAGACGAGCCCATTCACTTCAGCAGGAACTTGATGTGCCCGTCCACAGGCCTCGCCTACCCCGATCCGGAACCCAATCTTTTCAGCTTCAACAGCCCATATGGCGCCTGTCCCACCTGCAATGGATTGGGCAAGGTCGCCGAAGTGGACCCTGAGACCTTGATGCCTGACCCTGCTGCCAGCGTCAAGCGTGGAGGCATCGCCCCTCTGGGCAAATTGAAGGACAATTTGACCTCGCGCATTGTGGCCTCCATCCTGGCAGGTCACAAAATCTCCCCTTCCACCCCAGTGGGCAAAATCCCGGAGGCGGTGATGGGAGAAATTCTGTACGGCACGGACCGAGAGGTGAAGCTCCAGGACAAAGGAGGCATTCGAGGAGGCAGCGTCCCCTTTGAAGGGTTGGTCGCCGCCATCGTCCGTTCGGCCCAAAAGGCCAAATCCATTCCCCTTCGCCGTTGGGCCCAGTCCTTCATGCACAAGGTCACCTGCCCCACATGCGAAGGAGCCCGATTGAAGCCTGTCAGTCTTCAATTCCGACTCGGCGGAAAAAACATCGGGGAATTGGGGCATCTCGACTTGGTCGATCTCGCAGCCTTCTTGGAAGGCTTGGAAGAACAGCTTTCTGAGAAACAAGCCATCATCGCCCAAGCACCGTTGAAGGAGGTGCGCGCCAGGCTTGGGTTTCTTTTGGATGTAGGTTTGGGGTACCTCAGCCTGGACCGCCCCACTCGAAGCATCAGTGGCGGAGAAGCACAACGCATCCGGCTGGCCACCCAAATTGGCAGCAGACTGACAGAGGTGCTTTACATCCTTGATGAGCCCAGCATTGGGCTTCACCAGAGGGACAACCGCAAATTGATCGACAGCCTCTGTGCCCTTCGTGACGCTGGCAATTCGGTCATTGTGGTGGAGCACGACGAAGACATGATGCTTGCGGCGGACCACCTTGTGGACATCGGACCAGGAGCAGGTGTGCATGGTGGTGCCATCGTCGCACAAGGACCTCCCAATGCCCACCTCGCATCCGCTTCTGTGACGGCACAATTCCTCAATGGAGAAAAGTGCATCGCCCTTCCTGAAAAGCGCCGCAAGGGACACCGAAAGAACCTGATTTTGAAGGGAGCCACTGGCCACAACCTGCAAAAGGTTGACTTGAAACTGCCACTGGGATGCTTGATTGGTGTAAGTGGAGTCAGTGGAAGCGGAAAAAGCTCCCTCGTCAACCAGACCTTGCTGCCCGCCCTCCTCAATCACCTTCACGACGACATCCGCATCCCGCTGCCCCACAAACACATCATGGGGATGCAGCACATCGACAAGTGCATCGCCATCGACCAAAGCCCCATTGGAAGAACCCCACGCTCCAACCCTGCAACCTACACCGGGTTGATGGACCTCATCCGGACACAGTTCACACTGCTCCCTGAAGCCAAAATCAGGGGCTACAAAAAGGGTAGATTCTCGTTCAATGTAGCTGGGGGGCGCTGTGAAACATGCAAGGGTGCTGGGGTTCGAACCGTGGAAATGAACTTCCTGCCCGATGTGCATGTCACCTGCGAAACGTGCCAAGGCAAGCGCTTCAACAGAGAAACTTTGGAGGTGCGTTACAAGGGCAAAAGCATTGCAGATGTGTTGGCCATGACCGTGGACGACGCCTTCGTCTTTTTTGAGGCCATCCCCAAAATTCACCGCATCACCTCCACCCTCCGTTCTGTGGGATTGGGCTACATCACCTTGGGGCAACAGAGCACCACATTGAGTGGCGGTGAGGCACAACGTGTGAAACTCGCCTCGGAACTTGCAAGGGTGGGTACGGGAAATACGCTCTACATCCTAGACGAACCGACCACGGGGCTTCATTTTCAAGACGTGCAAATGCTGATTGATGTGCTCCATCGGTTGGTGGACCAAGGCAACACCGTGGTGGTCATCGAGCACCAACTCGATGTGATCAAGGTCTGCGACCATGTGGTCGACGTAGGACCTGAAGGAGGAAAGCATGGAGGGACAATTGTGGCCCAAGGCACTCCTGAACAAGTAGCGGAAGCACCCCAAAGCCACACCGGCAAGTACCTCAGGGAACTTCTCGCGAGATAAAGACTCTGCCAAAAGTTTGGGCCGGGGTTGGAGTTGGTGCATCTTCCCCTCATGAAGAAGCATCCACAATTGCCTTGGGCAGAAATCAAAAGCAACGACAGCTGGTCGATTTTCAAAATCATGAGCGAGTTCGTTGAGGGCTACGAAACCTTGCAGCGCATTGGACCTTGCGTCAGCATTTACGGCTCGGCAAGAACAGGACCAGAAACAGAAACGTACAAAGCTTCACGAGCTGTGGCCTCGGCCCTTGTCGATGCGGGATACGGCGTCATCACGGGCGGTGGCCCAGGGGTCATGGAGGCGGGCAACCGAGGTGCACAAGACCGTGAAGGCGTGTCTGTGGGGCTCAATATTGAGCTCCCTTTCGAGCAAAGTCACAACGATTACATCAATGCAGACACTTGCCTTCACTTTGACTATTTCTTCGTGCGAAAGGTCATGTTCGTGAAATACAGCCAAGCCTTTGTTGTGATGCCTGGAGGGTTTGGCACGATGGACGAGCTTTTTGAAGCTTTGACATTGATGCAAACAGAGAAGATCAAAAAGCAACCAATCGTATTGTACGACAGTTCATTCTGGACTGGGTTGCTGGATTGGTTCCAAAGCGTCATGGCCGAGCGTTACCAAACGATCAGCCCCGACGACCACAAACTGTTCTACATGGCCGACTCCCCTGAACAAGTGGTCAAGGCCATTGAGGATTTCCACGTCCAAAACAAGCTTCGCCCCAACTTTTGATGCTTTCCTTTCCAACAAAAACTTCCATCTCATTCTCATGAAACAACACTCTTGCATCGCCTTGGCCTGTTTGGCCCTTTGTTCTTTTGCCCTTCAAGCCCAAGACTCTCCCTACACTGTTGTGGTGGGAAGCCAAGCATACGAACCGCTTGAAGAATACAGCATCCTGCCCCTTGGTTTGGGCTGGGACGATCCTGAAGTTCTTCTGCCCTTGCCCTTTGACATGCTCGTTTGGAACGACACATGCACTGGAATTTTTACAGCCGAATTGGGAGAAGTGCTTTACTGTGAGACTCCTTCTGGCAACCCTCATTATTTGGCCCCCATGTTCGGAATGGACATTTGTGATGTATCCCCAACAGACAGCACCGGTCAGGATGTCAGTGAAATTCGACACGCCTTAGAAGGTGTCGCGCCCAACCGCATTTTCAAATTGGAATACCACAACGTAGGCTTTTATGAAGAGGTTTACGAAGACTCAGTAGATCTGGACTTGCTCCAAAAGATCAACCTTCAAGTATGGCTGCATGAGTGGGGCACGATCACCTACCATTATGGCCCCAACTCCATCACCGACCTCGACGCATTGACCGCAGAAGGCATCGCCACTGCTGGCATTTTCGGGAATTTGGATGAAAACACCTACGAAGCCACCATTTTGACGGCGACCGGCTCCCCCGATGACCCCACTTTTGAAATGTTCACGGACCTCTATGCGTGGTTTTACGGTGGAGAACAAGGTTGGGTTGGTGGCTGGCCCTCGGCAGGGGTGTTTTATGAATTCAACCACGCGCTCCCCTTGAACGTCTTGGAAGCGGAGATGCAAGAGGTGCGAGACATCCAAGCGTTTCCCAATCCCGCACACCAAGTGGTTCAACTGACCAATCCTTTGTCCCATGTGGTCCAGATGACCTGGGTGGATGCCTCGGGCAGAAGTCTCAGAGAACACTCCCTTGCACCAGGCACTCACTCCGTATCGGTGTCGGACCTCCCAGCAGGAGTTTACTTGCTTCGGGCCAACGGCGTGGCGATGGGCCGAGTCCAAATCCAACACTGACCTCGGCAAATGCTGACACGATGTCACCTGTGAGGCACCGATTTTGACGACTCTGTCAGCAAATCAGAAGCCAAGCCACGGTGGCACAAGAATTGACTTAGACAGGACGCTGCTTCAAGCAGTGTCCTTTTTTTTGGACTTCACCCTACAGAAACAAACCCCACAACGACTTCCCCGCCATGGCACAACAAGGCACCATCAACGTCACGACTGACAACATCTTTCCCATCATCAAGCAATTCCTGTACAGTGATCAGGAAATCTTCTTGCGCGAACTCGTCTCCAATGCTGTCGATGCCACGCAAAAGCGGACCATGCTTGCCCAAATGGATGAGGTTGGCCCCATCACCTCCACACCTCAAGTGGAGGTCCTGTTGGACGAAGAAAATGGGACTTTGACCGTCCGTGATGCGGGCATCGGAATGACTGCGGAGGAAATTGACAAGTACATCAACCAAATCGCCTTTTCAGGCGCCACGGAGTTCTTGGAAAAGTACAAGGATGCCGAAGCCAAACAAGCCATCATTGGCCACTTCGGGTTGGGATTCTATTCTGCCTTTATGGTGGCGGAGCGTGTGGACATTGTCACACGGAGCCAGCGTGAAGGAAGCAGTGCCGTGAAATGGAGCTGTGATGGGTCCCCCAACTTTTCGATTGAAGATGTCGAGAAAGACACGGCGGGTACGGACATCGTGCTGCACATCTCAGATGATGCCAAGGAATACCTCGAGCAAGCCCGCATCCGTGAGGTTCTGAACACCTATTGCAAGTTCATGCCTGTGGAAATTGTCCAAGGCACCAACACGCAGTCGGTCGACGATCCAGAAGGCGCCAAGGACGACGAAGGCAATGCAAAGAAGGTCTCCGTGGAGGTCCCGTTTGTTGTGAACAAAACGGAGCCTGCCTGGACCAAAAAGCCAGCCGACCTCTCCGATGAAGACTACAAAGAATTTTACAGGGACTTGTACCCTATGAATTTTGAGGAGCCCTTGTTCCACATCCACCTCAACGTGGATTTTCCTTTTCACCTGACCGGCATCTTGTACTTCCCCAAGCTCAAGAAGCAAATGGACATGCAGAAGAACCGCATCCATTTGTATTCCAACCAGGTGTTCATCACGGACAATGTCGAAAACATCGTTCCGGACTTTTTGACCTTGCTTCATGGTGTCATCGACTCCCCTGACATCCCACTGAACGTCAGCCGGTCTTACCTCCAAGAAGATGGCAATGTCAAGAAAATTTCAGGCCACATCAGCAAAAAAGTCAGTGACAAGTTGGGCCAAATGTTCAAGAAGGACCGCGCAGCATTTGAGGCGCAGTGGGACGATTTGCGGGTCTTCGTGGAGTATGGGATGTTGACAGATGAGAAGTTTGCCGAGCGTGCGCAGAAGTTCTTTCTCTACAAAGACACCGAAGGCAAATGCCACACCCAAGAAGAGCTGATGGCCTTGGTGGGGGAATCCCAAAAGGACAAGAATGGAAAAGTCGTCTTGCCATACACCCCCGATGCAAGTGCACAACATAGCTACGTCAAGGAAGCCACAGACCGGGGTTACACCGTGGTGGTGATGGACGGGCCCTTGGCCTCACACGTAGTGGGCAAAATCGAGCAAACCCACACGGACTTGCAATTCAAGCGAGTCGATGCAGACATCGCAGACAAGCTGATTGAGAAAGACGAGACGCTGAGTTCAGCCCTCGACGAAACACAAGAGTCCGCTGTCCGCCCAATTCTGGAAGGTGCCTTCCCAGGAGAGACCTACAAGGTCCAATTTGCCGCCATGTCCCCTACATCGTCGCCTCTGGTCATCACACAATCAGAGTTCATGCGCCGCATGAAAGAACAACAAGCAGTCGGAGGAGGCGGATTCGCCATGTTTGGCGACATGCCCGACAGCTACGATGTCACGGTGAACGCCAACCATCCTTTGGCCATGGCCCTTCTGGAAGAGAAGGACGAGAACAAGCGGAACAGTATGGCCAAGCGGGCCGCCAACTTGGCCCGGTTGTCCCAGGGCCTGTTGGAGGGCGAGGAATTGACCGCTTTCATCGCTGAAGGCTTCGACCAGCTTCAAGGGGCCTAATGGCATACTCCAAGTGGATCGGAGGCGCTGTTGGCTGGGCGCTTGGTGGGCCCGTGGGCGGCATTTTGGGTTACTGGCTCGGCAAGATGGTTGCCGAGGACAGCCTGAACATGGAAGGTGCTTCCCCCATGGGGACCGCAGCACGTGGCAGAAGGACCACCCACGCTGGAGATTTTGCACTGAGTATGGTTGTCCTGAGCGCTGCGGTCATGCAGGCAGACCAGCGGGTTCTCAAGTCTGAGCTGGAGTATGTCAAGGGATTTTTCAAGACCAATTTTGGCCAAGCCCAAGCGGAACAATTGTCGCTCGCGCTTCGCGAAGCCCTGAAACAAACGGTGGATGTCCGTGGCGTGTGCAGCCAGATCCGGACCCACATGCCTCACGCCAAGCGGTTGCTGCTGCTGCAATACCTCTACGGCATTGCCCAAGCAGACGGAGATGTGGACCCACGTGAAGTCGAACTGATCCGCCGCATGGCGGCAGCCTTGGGCATCAGCGAAAAGGACCGAAACTCCATTGAAGCGCCATTCCACAGTGACCGCCCAGACCCTTTCACCGTGTTGGAAATCCCCTCTGACGCCACCGACAGCGATGTCAAAAAGGCCTACCGCAGACTCGCGTTGAAATTCCACCCAGACAAGGTGCGTGACATGGGCGAAGCTTATGCCAAGCAGGCGGAGGCGCGGTTCCTAGAAGTGCAAGAAGCGTACGAGTCCGTGAAGAAAATGAGGGGCATGAAGTGAGCCTTCAGTGGGTTGGAACTCCTCTGGGACACTTGTAACTTCACAGACATGAAATGCACTGCAAGTTGGGTGGCTCTTTTCCTTGCCACCACCGCGCTGACACTGTCTCCTTCCGACAGCTGGGCACAAAAAGGGAAAAAGGGAAAAAGAAAGAAAGGCAAGACAGAACAAGCAGACGGACCCAAAAAAAAGGACAAAAGCGAAGCCAAAAGCGTCGCTGACTTCACCAAGGAGTTGAAATCGATGGACGGGTTGTTTCCCCTCTTTCAAGACACTGCAAAGGGAGACATGTACCTTCATGTACCTGCCGAAGCCATGGCCCAAGAGTTCATCTACTTTTCTCAGGTCGAAGATGGCGTGGTGCAAAGTGGCTTTTTTAGAGGGAGTTACAGGGGAAGCAAAGTGGTGACCTTTCATCGACATTTTGGTCAGTTGGAGATCCATGCGGAAAACACCAACTTCCATGTCGACCCAGACAATGCTTTGATCAAGGCCGCCGATGCCAACCTGAACACCCCGATTTTGGCCAGCGTCAAAATCGAAGCTGAGGACAGCACGGGCTATGTTATTTCAGCGGATGACTTGTTCCTTCGGGAGAACCTGCAAATGGTCAAGCCGCCCTCACGCCCAGGCAGAAAACCTGCCCTGGGCAAACTCAGCAGCACCAAGAGCAAGGTGCTTGAGGTGGCCAACTATCCTGAGAATACTGAACTTTCTGTGGCGTACGTCTACGACAACGGCAACCCCACTGTGGGCGGCCCCCAATTTGAGGATGGCCGTTACATCACCGTGGGCTACCGCCACGCCCTTTTGCCCATGCCTGAAGATGGATTCATCCCAAGGGGAGACGATCCACGGATTGGCTTTTTCGCAACGGAGGTGGACGACTTGACTGGCGTCACTGCCACCCCATGGATGGACATGATCCACCGCTGGAGACTGGTCAAGAAGGATCCTGATGCCGCGATGTCCGAACCCGTCGAACCCATCACATGGTGGATTGAAAACACCACCCCGGAGGAGTTTAGGCCCATCATCCAAGCTGGCGTTGAGAAGTGGAACCAAGCCTTCGAACCCCTCGGATTCAAAAACGCCGTCGTGGTGAAAGTCCAACCGGACACGGCCGACTGGGATGCGGGAGATGTTCGTTACAACGTGCTGCGTTGGACGGCCTCCCCTTCGCCACCATTTTCCGGGTATGGTCCAAGCTTTGTCAACCCTCGGACAGGAGAAATCCTAGGCGCAGACATCATGTTGGAATATGGCGGTATGGTTGGCCGGTTGTGGCGTGCGGAGGTCTTCTCCAAGGCCGGCATGGTGGAAGATGGTTTGGAGATTGAAGATGCCGAATGGCAAGCCCTTGGAACGGGACGCTCCTCACGAGAAACGCTCGCCGAACAAATGAGCCGATGCCATGCCGGAAAAATGATGGGGCGCAACAGCCTTCTCGCGGCAGCAGCCATGCGCGCGTACAACTTCACCGACGAAGACCACGCTGAATTTGTACGTCAAACCTTGCACCGTTTGGTCCTCCATGAGGTCGGACATACCCTTGGCATGAGCCACAACATGCACGCAAGCACATTGCTGAGTCCAGAAGAGATCAAAGATCCCAATGTGGTGGCCCAGAACGGCATGTGCAACTCAGTGATGGAATATCCCGCCATCAACTTCGCCCGAAACCCAGAAGAACAGACCCGTTTTTACGATGACAGTCCAGGGCCATATGACAAGTGGGTGATCGATTATGGGTACAGCGTTGGGCTCGACGATGGGCTTGCCGAGGAGGCTCGATTGGGTGCCATCTTGGAGCGGTCCATTGATCCTCTTTTGGAATTTGGCAACGATGCGGACGACATGCGAGGCACAGGCAGAGGCATCAACCCCGATGTCAACATTTACGACTTGAGCAACGACCCTGTGGCCTACGCGGCGGAGCGTTGTGACCTCGTGAACGACCTGCTGCCCACCATTGTCGAGAATTTTGCCCCTGGTGTGGACAGCCACCAAGAGGTGCTTCGGGCCTATTACGCATTGACGGG
>TARA_B110000003_G_scaffold182165_1_pt1 | contig 37587 bp, 31 predicted proteins | sample TARA_B110000003 | Tara Oceans TARA_B110000003 (sample SAMEA4396424) | marine metagenome | biome: Westerlies Biome; feature: [SRF] surface water layer (ENVO:00010504); material: water (ENVO:00002006), including particulate matter (ENVO:01000060) such as... | depth 5 m
ACGACCACGGCCGCGACGACCATGCCCACGACGACCACGGGCACGACGACCACGGCCATGACGGCCACGGCCACGACGACCACGGCCATGACGGCCACGGCCACGACATGTCTGAGGCGCGCAAGGCGAATCTCGAGGCCCAGTTGCACGACGTCATTGAAATGTTGGAGAGCGACAAAGTGGTGGTGTTGTCCAATGCCGCAGCTGAAGCGAAGGCAGACAAATTGCACCGTTTGAAGCGTCACCGCCAGCGCATCTTGGAAGTCAAGCCGTTTGACTACGAAGGTGGCATTGCGGCATGGGATGCTGGAGCGGATGACAAAATCATGAAGGGAGAATTTCACTTGCCAGTGGGCCGTGAAGTGGAATTTGTGTTCCGTTCACGCGATGTCATCCACAGCGCATTCATGCCTCACTTCAGGGCCCAGATGAACTCTGTTCCAGGGGTGCCGACGCGTTTCAAGATGACCCCTACAATCACCACGGACAGCATGCGGACCATATTGGACGATCCGGACTTCAGTTACGTCCTGCTCTGCAACAAGGTGTGCGGTGCTGCACACTTCAACATGCAAATGGCCATCGTCATTGAATCTGAGGAGGATTACAATGCTTGGATGGAATCGCAAGAGGAGTTTTTGGCTGAGAAGCCTAACGCCGTGGATGAGAATGCACGTGCCGAGGCTCCACAATTTGAAACAGAAGAATCTGCAACACTCTAACCATGGCTGAACACGCACATCACGAAGAGAGCTTCATTTCGAAGTACATCTTCAGCCAAGATCACAAGATGATCTCCAAGCAGTTTTTGGTCACTGCCATGGCCATGGGCATCGTGGCGGTGATGCTCTCTGTTTTCTTCCGCCTGCAATTGGGTTGGCCAGGAGAGAGCTTTGCCATTCTCGAAACGTTCTTGGGCAAATGGGCTCCAGGAGGCGTGTTGGACCGAAACGCTTACCTGGCGCTCGTGACGATTCACGGGACCATCATGGTGTTTTTTGTCTTGACAGGAGGTCTGTCAGGCACGTTCTCCAACCTTTTGATTCCATTGCAGATTGGTGCCCGAGACATGGCCTCAGGTTTCTTGAACATGCTGAGCTATTGGTTCTTTGCCGTGTCCAGCGTGATCATGCTTTTCTCCCTTTTTGTCGAAGGCGGGGCAGCTTCCGGAGGATGGACGGTGTATCCTCCGCTGAGTGCTTTGCCACAGGCGATGCCAGGCTCTGGGATGGGTATGACCCTTTGGTTGATTTCCATGACTCTCTTCGTGGTGAGTTCGCTTCTGGGCGGATTGAACTATGTGGTGACGGTCATCAACCTGAGGACCAAAGGGATGAGCATGACGCGTTTGCCCTTGACCATTTGGGCTTTTTTGGTGACGGCAATCCTTGGGGTGCTTTCCTTCCCAGTCTTGGTGTCTGCTGTGGTGTTGTTGCTCATGGACCGCTCCATGGGTACAGCGTTTTACCTGAGCGACATCTTCATTGGAGGGGAAGCCCTCGATGTAACTGGTGGAAGCCCCATTCTTTACCAGCACTTGTTCTGGTTTCTGGGGCACCCTGAGGTTTACATTGTGCTCTTGCCGGCGTTGGGCATCAGTTCCGAGGTGATTGCCACCAATTCGCGCAAGCCCATTTTCGGGTACAAGGCCATGATTGGGTCCCTGCTCGGCATCGGGTTTTTGAGCTTCATTGTCTGGGGTCACCACATGTTTGTGACTGGCATGAACCCCTTTTTGGGATCTGTTTTTGTCTTCACAACGCTCTTGATTGCCATCCCTTCTGCGGTGAAGGCCTTCAACTACATCACGACCCTTTGGAAGGGCAACTTGCGGTTCACGCCAGCAATGCTGTTCAGCATCGGCTTGGTGAGCACCTTTGTGACAGGCGGATTGACAGGCATCATTTTGGCGGACTCGGCACTTGACGTGAATGTGCACGACACTTATTTCGTGGTGGCGCACTTTCATATCGTGATGGGCATGAGCGCAATTTTTGGCATGCTTGCTGGGGTGTACCATTGGTTCCCCAAGATGTTTGGTCGCATGTTGAACAACAAACTCGGCTATGTCCACTTCTGGACCACATTGGTGGCTGGGTACGGTGTGTTCTTCCCAATGCACTTTGTAGGCCTGGCAGGAGCGCCACGTCGCTACTACGATTACAGTGCCTTTGAGTACCTCGATTTTGTCATGGATTTGCAACCCATCATCTCCACTTTTGCCATCATAGGAGCCGTGGGGCAATTGCCTTTCTTGTGGAACTTCTTCTACAGCATTTTCCGGGGCCAGGTGGCGACGGAAAACCCATGGAAGTCCAACACCTTAGAGTGGACCACGCCGGTCAAGCATGTCCATGGCAACTGGCCCGGTGCACTGCCGGAAGTTCACCGTTGGGCATATGACTACAGCAATCCAGACTTTGAGGAAGACTTTGTTCCGCAAATTGTGCCATTGAAGGCCGGCGAAACAGCGCACTGATCGTTGCGGGTCCATTTGTGAATGGTCCGTTTGAAAAGCCCTCACTTTGGTGGGGGCTTTTTGTTGCCCGGAGATGCTACCTTAGTCTTCCATGGCAGATGAAGAAGAATTCGACGTGCGGGGAGAAGCTGAGCAGGCATCTGACGGTGACATGGATCGCGTGCTGCGACCAGCCCAGTTTGAAGATTTTACGGGCCAGCGCGCTGCCATGGACAACCTGCAAGTGTTTGTCCAGGCCGCCCGGCAGCGTGAGGAAGCCTTGGACCACGTTTTGCTTCACGGACCTCCCGGCCTGGGGAAGACGACCTTGGCGAACATTGTCGCCAACGAGATGGGGGTGGCCATTCGTACAACGTCTGGACCTGTTTTGGACAAGCCCGGGGACCTTGCGGGTCTGTTGACGAGCCTTGATCCCAACGATGTATTGTTCATCGATGAAATTCATCGCCTTTCTCCAGTGGTGGAGGAGTACTTGTACAGTGCGATGGAGGACTACAGGATTGACTTGGTCATCGACACCGGTCCCAATGCACGCACGGTGCAGATCGACTTGAACCCTTTCACGTTGGTGGGCGCCACCACCCGGTCGGGATTGCTCACTGCTCCATTGCGTGCTCGTTTTGGCATCAATTTGAGGTTGCATTATTACGATTCCAAGACGCTGACGGACATTGTAGAGCGATCGGCGGGCATCCTGGACATTGAGATGGATCCCGCGGCAGCTTTCGAGATTGCGTCACGCAGCCGAGGGACGCCTCGAATCAGCAACGCACTTTTGCGGAGAGTAAGGGACTTTGCCCAAGTCAAAGGGACCGGAAACATTGATTTGGAAGTCACGGCATACGCCTTGGATGCCCTTCAAGTCGACAAAAAGGGCCTGGACGATATGGACAACCGGATCTTGTCGGCCATTATCGACAAATTCAAAGGCGGTCCTGTCGGGGCAAATACGTTGGCCACGGCCATTGGCGAAAACCCCGGGACCATTGAGGAGGTGTACGAGCCCTACTTGATCCAGGAGGGCTTGCTGGTGCGCACTCCTCGGGGGCGACAGGCCACACCCGAGGCGTACAGGCATCTTGGCCGTAAACCGTCTGCGGGCTCAGCAGAGTTGTTTGGCTCCTGAGCATGGGGTTATCAAGTCATCAGGCTTCGGAGCGCACGGCGTGGATCAAGCGCAAAGCAAAAGAACTTGGTTTCTCATCGGTGGGGGTGTCTGTGGCCACAGAGTTGACTGATGAGGCGCCTCGGCTGGAAGCTTGGCTCAAGCAAGGCATGCATGGGGAGATGGGCTACATGGAGGGGAACTTCGACAAGCGGTTGGACCCACGCAAGTTGTTGCCGGGCACCAAGTCCGTGGTAAGCCTGTTGTTCAATTACCACAACCCTGACAAGCCGTCTGACCCCGACGCGCCCAAGGTGGCGCAGTACGCGTACGGCGAGGATTACCACTTTGTGTTGAAGTGGAAGTTGAAGGAGCTCCTGAAATGGATGCGGGCGGAATGGGGAGATGTGGCAGGAAGGGTGTATGTGGATTCTGCGCCCATCATGGAACGGGCGTGGGCCGAACGTTCTGGGTTGGGTTGGATTGGAAAGCACAGCCTGCTCCTCAACAAGAACGAAGGGAGTTACTTCTTTTTGGCGGAGATGATGTTGGACCTGGAACTGGAGCCCGATGGCCCTGTCACCGACCACTGTGGTTCTTGTACCAGATGCTTGGACGCCTGTCCCACTGGCGCGATTGTCAAGCCTTACGTGGTGGACGGGAGCAAGTGCATCAGCTATTTCACAATTGAACTGCGCGGGGCCATTCCGGAACCTGTTGGGGGCCACATGGACCAGTGGATGTTTGGTTGTGACATCTGCCAAGAGGTTTGTCCCTGGAACCGCCATGCCTCCCCCACCACAGAACCAAGATTTGCACCTCATCCAAGGCTCTTGGACATGACCCAAGGCGATTGGCTTGATTTGACGGAGGACGTATTTCGAGAGGTGTTCAAGGACAGTGCAGTCAAGCGCACTGGACTGGTTGGATTGACCAGGAACATCGCCCTGCTCCATCGTTCAGAATCAAAAAAGCCTTCCCAGTGACAGAACGGCTTTGATGTTCAGCCTTGGGGTGGTTCACCCGAGTTGCGCCGCAGCAAATGTGGAGGCAATTAGCCCCGCGTAGCGTCGTCCAAAGGAGGCAATGGCCCATCGTTTCAGTTCCAAGGCCTCTTTCTGAGGAAGCCACAAAAAGCTCTTCTTCAATTCTTTGGCAAACTGGGCCCTGTCAAAGCTGACACGACTCACCACTTTTTTGCAAAATTCGAGGGTTTCGTTCATGACGGATGTGTTCCGGATGCAATTAAGTGGGGGATGGTCTTCGTTCCCAAATGGGAAGTGCCAACAAATGGAAAACACGAACTTCCCTTGCCCAGAAAGGGTGTGACCTACCTTTGTGGAGGAATGAAGAGTCTCCACAACAAAGAGGACCGGCGGGTCTTGTTCGAGCGTATGCAAGCTGACGGGCGCCCAAGAACGACCATGAGTTTCTACCGTTACGTTCGCCTGGAAAATCCTGAGGCCACGAGGGATGAACTCTACGCAGCTTGGGCAGAAATGGAGGTGTTGGGTCGCACGTATGTGGCCCGCGAAGGCATCAATGCACAAATCTCAGTGCCCACGGAACGGTTGACAGACTTCAAGGCCCATGTTGAAGCGCTTGGTTGGTTGCCTGAATTGAGGCTCAACATTGCGGTAGAGCAAGGCAAAAGCTTCTTCAAATTGATCGTTCGTGTGAAGGACAAGATTGTGGCCGACGGCCTTCACGACGGAACGTTTGACGTGACCGATTGTGGCACCCACCTCAAGGCCGAGGAATTCAATCACCTCACAGACAAGGAGGACACCATTCTCGTGGACATGAGGAACGCCTATGAGAGTGAAGTCGGGCATTTCGAGGGAGCGATTTGTCCTGATGTGGAGACATTCAGGGAGGAGATTGCTTTGGTAGAGGACATGCTAGAGTCCCAAAAAGAGGCCAACATTGTCATGTATTGCACAGGCGGCATCCGTTGCGAAAAAGCAAGTGCCTATCTGAAGCACAAGGGGTTTCCCAATGTGCATCAATTGGAAGGGGGCATCATTGAGTACACACGTCAGGCCAAGAAGAAAGGCCTTCGCAACAAATTCATTGGCAAGAACTTTGTCTTTGACGAGCGGTTGTCGGAACGCATTTCAGATGACGTCATCGCCCATTGCCACACCTGCAATGCCCCTTGCGATGACCACCTCAACTGCGCCAACCCCACGTGCAACGTGCTCATGATCCAATGCGACGCGTGTCGGTCGAAGTGGCAAGAAACTTGTGGAAATGAATGTTTGGACTTTGTCAACTTGCCCGAGGAACGCCAAAAGGAGCTTCGCAAGGGGACCAAGGCGAAGGGTGGTTTCAAGCGTTCTCAGGCTGCCGAAGGGGCTAGCCCAAAAAGTCTGAAGTGACGGCATAGAATTCCTCAGGAGACTGGGCGTGAAGCCAGTGGCCAGCCCCTGAAATGCTGTGGTCGTTCATGTGGAGGAAATGTTCCTCCAACATCTCGAGATCGTCGTCGCCCACATAGTCGCTTTCGCTGCCTCGGATGAAGAGCGCGGGAAGCGTGTTCATGCTCAGGTCGATGCTGCCAACGACCTCCTCCAAGGACTGCTGCAAGACAGGAACATTGAAGCGCCAGGAGAACCCGCCTTCCTTTTGTCGATGCAGTCCCTTCATCAAGAAGGGCACCAGCACCGGGTCAGACCCAAGCTGAGTGACAAGTTGGTCGCTCACCTCTTCGCGTGAGGCGGCCTGTTTTGGGCGGACGTTACGTAAGGCTTCAAAGATGGGCCCGTGGTGCGGCGTGTAGGCCCGGGCGGCAATGTCTGCCACCACGAGTTTTTCCATTCTGTCTGGATGGTCCTGGGACAGCTTCAGCACCGTTTTCCCACCCATGCTGTGGCCCAGGAAGCACACCTTGGAAAGGTTGTTTTGGTCGAGGAAGCGCACGACGTCTTCTGCCATGGCTGGGTAAGAATGTTCCGGGTGGTGGGGGCTGCGTCCATGGTTTCTGGCATCGAGGAGCCAAACGTTGTGGGACTCAGCGTACCGCTTGCCTAGGGTTTGCCAGTTGTCACTGCTTCCCAAGAGGCCATGCAGAATGACCAAGTGTCGGTCCACCATGGGGTCGATGCATGGAATGGAGCGGGCGTGGAGGGTCAGGTCGGACATGGTGCGACGGCCGTCAAGGTTGTGGTGCAAGGCAGGCCTTGTATTGCGCAACAGCTTGGGACAACCCCATGTAAAGTGCATCGGAAATCAATGCGTGGCCGATGCTAACTTCTGCCAAAGGCTGCACTGCAGACGCAAAATCAGACAAGTTGGCCAAATTCAGATCGTGTCCAGCATTCACGTCCATTCCGGCCTGTTCAGCCCAACGTGCAGCCTCTGCAAAAGGTGCAGCGGCTGCCGTCCCCATCGCTGGGTACGAGCTTGCATAAGATTCGGTGTACAACTCGATGCGTTGGGCACCCACTTTGGCTGCAGCCTCGATCTCCGGGAGGTTTGTTTCCATGAACAGAGAGGTCCGAATGCCAGCCTCGTGAAACTGCGCGAGCACATCTCGCAGCATCCCCGCATGTCGGGTGACCCGCCATCCAGCATTGCTTGTGAGAACCTCTGGGGGGTCGGGGACCAAGGTGACCTGTGTGGGACAAACGTCGCAGACAAGTTGCACAAAATCGGAGGAGGGGTATCCTTCGATGTTGAATTCAGTCTGCACCACCTTCTTCAGCGCCCGCACATCTGCATAGGTAATGTGCCTCGCATCGGGCCTCGGATGGACAGTGATGCCGTCGGCACCAAATCTTTCAATGCGCTGAGCGGCTTCCACCACATCGGGTTCTTGCCCTCCTCGGGCATTCCGCAGGGTAGCGATTTTGTTTACGTTGACGCTGAGCCTTGTCATCCTTATCTTTGGGTAACCCCGCGAAAGTACGCCATGCGCGCCCAGAGAATCCTAAACATGGACCTTCCGGTCCTTGCGTTGACCGACCAGGTCTCCCGCGCCCTTGAAGTAATGGACGAATTCAAGGTCATGCACCTCCCCGTCGTTGAAGAAGACGTCTACAAGGGGACGGTTTCCGAGGCGCAGCTTTTGGAGCTGGATGCCTCCGCCCTCATTGCGGAAGCGCCTCTTTCGGAGGAATCCATTGGCATGGAGCTTCACTTGTACGATGTGGTGGCACGCATGGGTTGGTCCGATGTGGATGTGCTTCCTGTGGTGAACCAAGGCTTGTACCGTGGGGCGGTGGACCGTGCTGCCGTGCTCCGGTTTTTGGCCAAAAGGGCCGGCTGGGGGTTCCCGGGAAGCACCATTGTGTTGGAACTCCTGCCCAAAGACCTTAGTCCGGGGGATTTGTTTCGAATTGTGGAGGCCGACGGCGCGCAAGTAACGAGTTACAATGTGGCGGCCATAGAGAACAGTGAGTTGCTTGAAGTCACCTTCAAGGTGAACACCGAAGAAATTGAACCCCTGCTGTCCTCCCTGCAGCGACACGAGTACAACATCCAAAGCTTTTACAACGCACCAGAATTGGAGGATGAAATGAGGGCCCGTTTTGACGCTTTCATGAGATACCTTGAACCCTGACTTTATCATGCGCATAGCCATTTTTGGAAAGGCGGTTTCGCCCAGTGACGCAGAGGCACTTCAACATGCCTTGGCCCGGGTCCTTCAGCTCGATCCTAAGGCGTGGATCAGTCAGCCTTATTTGGCGGCATTGAGCGACCATTTGAGCGTGCCCAGCGCTTTTGTGCCTTTTGAGGGTGAAGTGCCCGAGGGAACAGAAGTCTTGTTGGCCTTTGGCGGGGATGGAACAGTGCTGGAGGCAGCCACGATGGTGAGAAGGGGAAGGGTCCCCATTTTGGGGGTCAATACAGGAAGGTTGGGTTTTCTCAGCAATGTTTCCATGGAGGAATTTGACCTGGCCATGGACGCCTTGGTGGCGGGAACCACGTGGGAAGAAGAACGTGCATTGTTGCAAGTTCATGCAGAGGGTATGGGCCCAGGTTTTGGGCATTTCCCCTATGCATTGAATGAGGTTGTGATTCACAAGCGGGATACCGCGAGCATGGTGGTGGTGGATGTTCATCGCGGTGATACGTTTGTGAACACTTATTGGGCAGACGGATTGCTTGTCAGCACCCCCACGGGATCTACGGCCTACTCACTGAGTGCAGGAGGCCCCATCATGCACCCTGCATCTGACGCAGTGATTGTAACGCCCGTGGCCCCGCACAATCTGAACGACCGTCCCTTGGTCGTTCCCTTGGAAGGCGAAATCACTTTGGTTGCCGATGGCCGCGACGCTCAGTTTTTGCTGAGTATGGACAGTCGGTCTTTCCCTTTGGAGCCCAAGCAAGAGGTGCGCATACGCCCAGCAGATTTCAAGATTCGTTTGATCAACCTGGAGCACCAAGACTTTTTTTCCACGGTTCGTCAAAAAATGCATTGGGGACTTGACCCCCGAGAACGCTGATTTCCATGCAATCCCGTGTATTTTCGTGCGTTGAAGATTCCATGGTCCGCTTCCGATCCCCCTTTTCCAATGCCCCGTTGTGGGTTTTTACTGTGCTCCTCTTCTCGTGGAGCATGGATGCGTCCGCGCAGAGGAACCGGCGAGGCGCGAGCAAGGAGCTCGGCGTCCAGTTGGGCACCATGTGGTACACGGGCGACCTGAATCCCGGCAATCTGTTTCGTTCGGCATCTCATGTGGCACGTGGTGGTTACTACCGACACAACTTGAACACCCGGATTTCTTTTCGGGGACAATTCATGCAAGGAAGAATCGAGTCTTGGGATGCCGATCACCCCAATGGCTGGCAGCAGCAGCGGAATTTGCATTTCCGCAATGAAATCCGTGAATATTCCTTCTGCACAGAACTCAATTACCGCGACCACGCCGTGGGCAACCCCAAACGGCAATTGGTCCCCTTCCTTTACGCGGGGATGGCCGTGTATACGCACGACCCCGAGGGGCAGGATGCGTATGGCAATTGGCAACCTCTTCAGCCCATGGGCACCGAAGGCCAAGGCTGGTTCGAGGACGTGGAGAATTACTTGACGTGGGGTGTGGCCATTCCATACGGGCTTGGTTTCAAGGGAAATCTGGGCTCTGGCATGTCCATCCAAATGGAGTGGGGCGCGCGGAAAGTTTGGACCGACCACCTCGACGACGTCAGCACGGTGTACATGGACCCCGCTCTTTTACGTGAGGCAAGAGGCCAAATCGCCGTGCAGTTTGCCGACCGCACCTTGGACCGGGAATTGCCCTCCGGACAGTCCCTTGAAGGCCTGCAACGCGGGGACCCCGGGCGCAACGACCGTTACGGTTATTTTTTGCTCTCTTTGGGTTTTCGCGTCAGCAAAAAAGCCACAACTTGCTGGGAGCAATGACCACGCCAAATTCACACCCCAACGAGGCCCGTCAGCGCACCCTGCGAGCGGCTGGCATCGATCCCCATCGGGTGCCTGAACACGTGGCGGTGATCATGGATGGCAATGGCCGTTGGGCCAAAAAACGAGGAGAGGAAAGGGTGTTTGGCCATGCCCATGGCGTCGAATCGGTGCGGGCCACGGTGGAGGCTGCCCTCGAGAGTGGCGTGCGGTTTTTGACCCTGTACGCCTTCAGCACAGAGAACTGGAACCGTCCCAAAGACGAGGTGGATGCCTTGATGGACCTCTTGGTCCAAACCTTGGTCCAGGAAGCGATGGAGTTGGGGAGCAAGGGGGTTCGCCTTCGTGCCATAGGCGACGTCGATTCCTTGCCCAATGCTTGTCAGGAACAACTGGAACGGGTGAAGGAAGGGCCAGAGGGCGAGGTATACTTGGACCTTGTTTTGGCCTTGAGCTACAGTGCCAAATGGGAGATGGTGGAAGCCATCCGTTCCATGATGAAAGACGACTTGAAACCTGAGCAAATCTTGCCCAGCACCATCGATGGCTACCTGCAGACGGCAGATTTGCCAGATCCAGAGCTGATGATTCGGACGTCGGGAGAGCACCGCATCAGCAATTTCATGCTTTGGCAATTGGCTTATGCAGAGCTGCACTTTACCTCGGTGCTTTGGCCGGACTTTCGGATGTCGCATTTTTTTGACGCCATTCGGGATTTTCAAAACAGAGAGCGTCGGTTTGGCGCCCTTCCCCAATCGACGAAGACTTCATGAAGGCTTGGAAACTTTGGACGTTGTGCGCCATGTATTGGGTCGGAGCCTTGTCCCAACCCTTCGCCCAGGAGGACTTGATCGACTTGGGGCTGACGACCAACTATCAGATCGCTGGGTTGACGGTTTTGGGGGCGGAGCACACCGATGTTCAGGCCATCAAGTTGTTCAGCTCTTTGCAAGTGGGCCAAGAAATTGACATCCCTGGGGAGGCTTTGCGTCGAGCCATCACGGGATTGTGGGCACAAGATTTGTTTGCAGACATCCAACTGGAAGTGGCGGAAGTGCGGGAGAGAGAAGTGTACCTGGTGATTCGGGTCCAAGAGCTTCCTCGATTGACACGTTACAGCATCACAGGGGTGAACCGATCTGAACAGGAAACGGTGAAGGGGAAGATCGACCTACTGACCGGCCGGATCTTGGACGACAATGTCCTGGCCGTGGCCACCAAACGCATCCGAGATCATTATGTGGAGAAGGGCTTTTTGGATGTGGCTATATCCATGGAGCAGCAGTCTGACACGTTGTTTGCCAATGGTGCCCGGTTGCGCATTGCCGTTGAGAAAGGGGACCGCGTCAAGATTGACGACATCACCTTCCATGGCGTCACAGCCTTCGCCCCTGAGGAACTTTCTAGGAAGTTGAAGGAAACCAAGCCCCGCCGATGGTGGCGTTTCTACAAGCCATCCAAGTACCTCGAGTCGTCCTTCCAAACCGACCTCCAAGGGGTGGTCAACTTTTACCACGGCAAGGGGTATCGGAATGCACGGGTCTTGCGTGACAGCTTAAGCCGAGGAGAAGACGGACAGGTGCATCTCGATGTGTTCATGGAGGAAGGCATGCCGTTCTTTTTTGGGGATATCACCTTCACAGGCAACACCAAATACCGGACCACCCAATTGGACAGCTTGATGGACATCCAGCGCGGGGAGGTGTTCAGTCTTGAGCGTTTGGAAACGAGGGTCTTCATGGACCCCAAGGGATTGGACTTGAGCTCCCTTTACCAAGACGACGGTTACCTGACCTTCCAGGCCAGGCCCATTGAGAAAAGAGTAGAAGGCGACACAATCGACATTGAGGTCCGAATGATGGAGGGCCAACAATTCAGGATTGGCCGGGTGGTGGTGCAAGGCAACGCGAAGACCAATGATCATGTTGTGTACCGGGAAATCCGCACACGCCCCGGCGACCTCTTCAGCCGAACGGACATCATCCGCACACAAAGGGAACTTTCCCAGCTGGGGTACTTCAACCCCGAGGCTTTTGGCATCAACCCCATCCAGCATCCCGAAGACGGTACGGTGGACATTGAATACACCGTCGAGGAAAAGCCTTCGGACCAAATCGAATTGAGTGGTGGCTGGGGCGGAGGTCGTGTGGTCGGAACCTTGGGCGTGAGCTTCACGAATTTTGCTGCGTCGAAGATGTTCAAGCGCGGTGCATGGAAGCCCATCCCCACGGGGGACGGGCAGCGCGTGTCGTTGCGGGCGCAATCCAACGGACTGTTCTTCCAGAGTTACAATTTCAGTTTCACCGAGCCTTGGCTTGGAGGAAGGAAGCCCAACTCACTCAGCTTCAGCGTGTGGCGCTCCATCCAGAGCAACGGACAACCCAAAAGAATCGACGGTGAGGTCAATGAAGGCCGCCAATCGTTGGAGATCACCGGGGCACAGCTTGGGCTCGGGCAACGCTGGAAAAAGCCAGACGATTGGTTTGTGTTTCAAACTTCGCTGTCCTACCAGCATTTCAACCTGAATGAGTTTGGCTCGTTCTTCAGTTTCACCAACGGCCGCGCGAACAATTTGGCCTTGACGGCCGTCATCGGGAGAAATTCAGTCAGTGACCCCATTTTCCCCACATGGGGTTCCAATGTGGAGGTGAGTGTGAAGGCCACTCCGCCTTACAGTGTGTTCCGTCCGGACAACTTCTACGAGAATCTGGATGGCTCTTCGGTGGATGATCAGACGAGGTACCGCTGGGTGGAATACCACAAGTGGAAGGTCAAAGCCGAGTGGTATACTCCCTTGACACAGAGCAGGGGCGAGAACCCCAAGAGCTTGGTGCTTCGGACCTCCGCAGGGGTGGGCATGATTGGGCAATACAACCGACGTGCCGGATTGAGTCCCTTTGAGCGTTTTTACTTGGGGGGTGTGTTCCTGAGTGGATTCGTTTTGGACGGCCGAGAAATCTTGAACCTGAGGGGCTACGACGACTTGAGCTTGACGGCGCCAGACCGCAATACGGGCGCACCTGTGGTGGCCAAGTACGGTGCGGAACTTCGTTATCCCTTGAGCACGAACCCAAGTGCGACGATCTACACCTTGGCTTTTTTAGAGGGTGGAAATACTTGGGAAGACCCTCGTGCGTTCAATCCATTCCAAGTCTACCGGTCGGCAGGCGTGGGACTGCGTATTTTCCTTCCCATGTTTGGCCTTCTTGGTCTGGACTATGGATGGAGGTTGGACGATTTGGAATCCATCCCCAATATGGACCGCTCACAGTTTCATTTCTCCATTGGCATGAACATGGGCGAACTCTGATCTTCTTTTGCCAAGACCGCACAATGACAAGACATTCGACATGACACCACTCCCTTTCACCTCTCGCCAGTTGTTGGCTCCTTGCATTTTGTTCCTGTTGACCTTGACCTTTTCTCCTGACGCCAACGCTCAAAAATTTGCGTACATCGACTCTGAATACGTGCTGCTGCACATGCCGGAATATGCTTCTGCCCAAACCGAATTGAACAACTATGCCATCGAATGGCAGTCAGACATCGAGTCCAAGCTGGAATCAGCCGACCGCCTCGAAGTGGCCTACCGCGCGGAGCGGGTCTTGTTGACGGCAGAAATGCGTGTGAAGCGGGAGGATGGGATTTCCAAAAAGCGTGCAGAAGCCAAGGAAATGCAAAAGCAAAAGTTTGGGGTCGAAGGGGAGCTCTTTCAGAAGCGACAGGAGCTGATTGAGCCCATTCAGGGGCAGCTTTTTGAGTCCCTGAAAGACATCGCCTCAGGGAGTGGATACATGGTGATCTTCGACAAGAGCAACCAAAGCAACATGCTTTATACCAATCCCAAGTACGACATCTCTGATCGCCTCATCAAGAAGCTTGGCTATGTTCCAGGGGAAACGGTGGCCCCCGAGGAGGACAAAAACGACAAGGGTGGCGACAACATCATGGACCGCGGTCGAGATGCCGTCAACGGAGCGAAAAATGACGCAAGGGGCAGAATGAACAACGCAGTCCAAGGCGCCCGTGGTGGCGTGACGGCCCCCAAAGGCAAGAATTGAAAAAATTCCCGAATCCTTGTCCCTCTGAGGACCGAGATGCAACAACATTGAACGACCTTTCCCTTCTGAAAAGAAATCTTATGAAACACATTTTCCTTTTGGCCGTTTTGGCCTCCGCAAGTTTTGCTGATGCAGTGGCCCAAAAGTTTGGCCACCTCGACGCACAAGAAATCTTGTTGACCTTGCCTGAACGTGCAGAGGCGCAGGCATCCATCGAGTCGGCAGCCGGTGAGTACGAATCCGAAGTCACTCGCATGCAGGGTGAATTGGAGACGAAATTTGCGGACTACCAGGCCAAGGCACAGACATGGCCCGATGCCATTCGTCAGCAAAAGGAGCGCGAATTGCAACAACTGGATCAAGGACTTCAGGAGTTTGGAGCCACCATCCAGAACGACCTGGCCCAAATGGAGCAGCAGTTGCTCGCGCCCATGATCGAACGCGTGCGCAAGGCCATCGAAGAGGTCGGTGCGCAGCATGGGTTCACGTACATTTTTGACACGAGCACAGGGGTGACCTTGTACAACGGTGGAGAAGACGTCAGCAGCTTGGTGAAGACCAAGCTGGGCATGTAAGGCCTCCAAACGGGAAAGCACATGAACGCTCCCATTGGCATTTTTGATTCGGGCATTGGCGGTTTGACAATCGCCAAGGCTCTCGTAGAACGGCTCCCTCGGGAGTCGTTGTACTATGTGGGCGACACGGCCCACATGCCCTACGGCGACAAGAGTCCTGAGCGATTGAACGAATATGCCTCGGGCATTGCCCAGCGCTTGACCCAAGCAGGATGCAAGGCCTTGGTGGTCGCCTGCAATTCAGCATCGAGCAATGCCTTGGATGCCGTGCGCCATGTGGCGGGCCCCAAGGTGCCAGTGATTGGTGTGGTGGAACCAGTGGTGCATTGGGCCCAGTCGCATCATCCAAAAGGGACTTTGTCCTTGATTGGGACGCGTGCGACCGTTCAAAGTGGGGTTTACCAAACTCGGATGAAAGCCCATGGGATCGCTTTGCGGACATTGGCCACCCCCCTTCTCGCGAGTGCCATCGAGGAGGGCTTCCACAATGGCACCATCCCAGAGGCCGTGGTGAAAGCCTATTTCGCTGATGGGTGGGCGCAAGACACGGATGGGCTGGTCTTGGCGTGCACACATTACCCCCTCGCCATGTCACTCATCCAAGCCCAGCTGCCCCTCGATATGCCGATTTTGGATGCTCCTTCCATCGTGGCAGAAGAAGTCGCGCGAGTCCTTTCTGGCCAACACCTTTTGTCTATTGGTCACGCACCATCCCATCGTTTTGAGGTCACGGATTGGACGCGTTCCTTCTCAGATGGTGCCTCCCACATCATGGGCAGCAACATCGATCTTGTGCAAGTCGAATGGTCCGAGTCTTATGGCTCGACAGGCGATTGAAACCAGGAGGCGTAGTCCACATAACGTGCTGCAGTTTGTGCCAAATGGTTACGGAGTTCTGGACTGACTTTGCCCTTGCAACGGGCAGGAACCCCAGCCCAAAGTTCTCCCTCTCCTATCACCGTGTGGGCCAACACCACAGCGCCTGCTGCCACCACGGCCGCTGGGCCAATCACGGCATGGTCCATCACGGTTGCCCCCATGCCCACGAGTGCTCCTCTCTGCACATGGGCACCATGAACAATCGCGTTGTGCCCGATGCTCACATCGTCCTCCAGTACCGTTTGACTCTGTTCAAATGTGCCATGAATCACGGCGCCATCTTGGATGTTCACACGTTGTCCCACCTCAATAGGGGACACGTCGCCACGAACCACCGCTTGAAACCAAACGGTGCTGGATGCGCCAAGAACGACATCCCCAACGACCGTTGCATTGGGTGCGAGCCATACTGAGGTATGCATGGCAGGACGTTTTCCGCGGATGGTCAAGATGGTGGCCATGGGCGGAAGATACGTCGAGCTCAGAGGGATTCGAGTTGAGGCGACCACCAGCCCTTGCGGTTCATCCACATCACCTCATGGGCTTGGACGACATCTTCAGAAATGACCTTGCCGTGTCCATTCCGCCATTCGCAATGGCCTTGTGCCAGTTGTCGAAGGTGGCCCTTCAATCGCCGGCTTGTCATGCCCAGCTGTCCGCAGCCTTGCGCCATAAGTTTGGCCTCTTCTGACCAGGTGAAAGTCAGTTCTTCGCTTTTCTGCTGCACCCAATCACGGCACTCTTCCCATGTTTTTTGGCATTCGGTGCTGTCGTTTCCGATGTCCAGTTGGATTGGAAACCTTTCAAGGAGAGGAGCAGTCAGGCGTTTGCGGTAGCTCCGACGCTCAGAAGGCTGGCAGAGGCAATTCTGATCTGTTTGGCCGCATGGGCAAAGGTTGGTGGCTGCGAGGATCCAAGGTTGTGACGTCCAAACGGCGGCACCGTCGGCCCTGTGCAATTCAAGCCGCCCAGTTTCCATGATGTGGCGGAGGGATTCACGCGCGGGTTTGGGCCACTCCGAGAACTCGTCCAAAAACAGAATCCCATTGTCTGCCATCGCCCACGCTCCAGGTCGGGGATGTCCTTGTCGCCACGAGCCCAAAAGGCCAGCCATGCCGCCAGCGGGATGCGGGGACAAGAAGGGCACCGACGAAGTGGGCGATTGAGGCTTTGGAAGCAGTCCCTGACATGCCCGTGCCAAGGAGGATTTTCCCATGCCGGGTCCCCCAGACATGAGGACAGGAATGCACCTCTTTGCTGCAATGGACAGCCATTTTTTGGCCTTGCCTTCGCCTTCCAGGTTGCGCCAATGCCCCTCCTCGATGTGCGGGCTTGACTTTGCGCCGAGGCTTTCCGGTTTTTGTTGTCGAGCGGATGCACTCCTCCAGGCCCTCCATTGGTCCATCAGCTGCAGAAGGTTCTTGGCACCGTGAACGGAACCATCCAGTTGGGGCAAGGCACGGCCCTTTGCCAACCAGTCAGTTGGGGCAACAAAGACCTTGACCTCCTGTGGGGTTGGTGTCTTGGCAGGAAAAGCCGGAGTTGGGATTTGGGAAAGACCAGCTTCGTGGGGAATGTGAAGGTTGCCGGCCAAATCAAGGCAACCCGTCGAGGCGCACTCCGACAATCCCTCGGCAGGCAATTGGCCTTGGATGGCCAGCATGAGAAGGGCCACTGGGACATCGAGGTGCACCAGGTCCTCCGGACGGCAAGCCGGGTGAAAATGCAGGGTCAGGGACTTGCCTGGCCAGGGACATCCAGCTTGTTTGATGCCTGAACGGACCCTGGCCAAACAGGCCATCAATGCGGCGTAACTGGTGCCAGATGCCCGGAGTACCGCTCCGGCTTCTGCACGTGCCTCCAATTGAATCCACGGATGTTCAGGCCTCGTTGGTACGAAGCCCCAGGTACGAACCAACATGGAAATCAATCAGGCGAGCTCGTGCTCAATGGCGTCAATCCAGCTGTGGATGCAGCGGATGTGCACTTCTTGGATCCGGTCGGCAAAGCCTGACCATGGGACAGACACATCGATGTCTGCCAAATCCCCCAAGGCTCCCCCTCCGTTCCCTGTCAATGACAACACGTGCATGCCAAGCTCCTTGGCCTTGCGGGCCGCTTGCAGAACATTCTGGGAATTCCCACTTGTGCTGATGCACACCAACACGTCACCAGGTTTTCCAAGGGCTTGGGTTTGGCGGGAGAACACCTGGTCAAAACCATAGTCGTTGCCAATGCATGTCAGGGCCGATGCATCGGACATGGCCAAGGCAGCAAAAGGGGGGCGGTCCTCGCGGTATTTGCCACTCAGTTCCTCTGCCATGTGCATGGCGTCGCACATCGAACCGCCATTGCCACAAGTCAGGATTTTGTGCCCGGACCCAAGGGCCTCCACAAGCAGCTCGGCCCCTTGCTGCATGGCCTCCAAGAAGGCCTTGTCGCCTAGCAATTGTTGGGCCAATTGGGCGCTCTCCTCGAAATGTTGCTGGATTCGTTTCATGGGGTCATGGATTGTCATGCATCAAATGTCCTGCCTTCTATGGCGCCAAGGTTGCGGACTTGATTGCCGTGGCCTTTGGCTCAATGAACGAATGAGGAAAGTCCGTCACGCAGGAAGTCAACAAACAATTCGGCATCAGGATCGTACCCAGCACTGCCACCAATTTGATCCCCGTCGTGGTCCATCATGACGTAGAAAGGTTGTGCATTCCGGTCGAATTCGGAGGCCTGCAAATAGGACCATTTGTTGCCAATGGTTCGGATGCGAAAATCCTTGCCACCGTATTGCTCGAGACGATGCTCTTCTTCTGGGAGTTCCGTTCGGTCGTCGACATACAAGGACACCAGCACCACTTCTTCTGTGAGCAACTGTGCCACCTCTGGGTCGGACCAAACCTGTTCCTCCATCTTTCGGCAATTGACGCATGCCCACCCCGTGAAATCGAGGAGCATGGGCTTGCCTTCCGCGCGGGCCGCTGCGAGGCCTTCTTCGTAATCGTCAAACCTTGCCTCCACATGGCCTTGATGGCCCCCGCCAGCCATGCCACCACCACCGCCTTGCCATTCACTGTAAAAGGTGGGAGGAGGGAAGCCGCTGATCAATTTGACAGGGGCACCCCACATTCCTGGGAAGAGGTAAATGCCCAACATGAAAAAGGCCATGCCCAGCGAAAAACGAAACACACCAATCCGCTCCACCTTGCTGTCGTGTGGCAGGGTGAACCAACCAAAGAGATAGAAGGCAATGGCCAAGCTCACGGCAATCCAAATCGCGATGAAGAGCTCCCGTTGAAGAAGCCCCAATTGCAGGACGAGGTCAGCATTGCTGAGGAACTTGAAGGCAAAGCCGATTTCCAGAAGCCCCAAAACGACCTTCACACTGTTGAGCCATCCGCCACTTTGGGGAAGGCTGTTGAGCCATCCTGGGAAAGCAGAAAACAGGCCAAATGGCAAAGCCAATGCAGAGGAGAAGCCCAACATCACTGCGGTGGGAGCGGCAAAGGAGCCGTTGGCGGCACCTGCGAGGGCGGACCCGACCAACGGGCCTGTGCATGAGAACGACACGATGGCAAGGGTGGCGGCCATGAAGAAAATGCCCACAATGCCTCCTCGGTCCGATGCTTGGTCAGCCTTGTTGGCCCAGCTGGAGGGCAATTGGATCTCAAAAGCCCCCAAGAAGCTCGCGCCAAAGACCAAAAGCAGCAAGAACAGGAACATATTGAAGAAGGGGTCCGTGGAAATCACATTGAGAACATCCACCCCAAAAAAGGCCGTCAGCGCCAACCCCAATCCCGTGTAAATGAAGATGATGAATGCCCCGTAAATGAGGGCATTTCTTATCCCTTCGGCCCGGGTCTTGGATTGCTTGGTGAAGAAGCTCACCGTCATGGGGATCATGGGGAACACGCAGGGTGTCAGCAAGGCGGCCAGTCCCAGTCCAAATCCGAGCAAAAAGGTCCAAAGCAAGCCCTCTTCCTTGTCTTCCTCTCCGGGCGTTTCACCTTCACCCGCTCCGTGATTTCCTTCTGCATGAGGGCAGATGTGTTGGGAGGGGGGGCAGTAATCAGGCCGTTCCGAGGAAATGTCGGTCACGGACAAGGCAAAAGGAATTTCTTCGGGTGGCAGGCACATGCTCGCATCACACACCATGAACAAGACGTAGCCCTTGAGGCTGTCGCCATCTTGGGTTTGGCTCAGGTCCAAGGTTTGTCGCCAATAGACTTCCTCTTCAAAGAACTTCAAGTCCATCATGAAATTGGGATCGTACTCCATGATGGGGTCGCACTCCTTCACCTTTCCCTGCAAAGCCACTTGTTCAGGGAACGACCACTCAAACATGGTGGGCACAGGACCTTCGTTGGGGTCGTTGTCTTGGCTGTAGATGTGCCAACAAGGGTCCACGGAGGCGTGCACCACCAGGTCTTGCAACCCCTCTGTCTCGCTGTTCACGAGGGAGAACTCCCAAGACACCGGATCTTCGATTTGGCCAAAAGAAGGGGTCCACAGGACAAGCGCGCAAAGGGCAATGGCCCAAGATGCCAAGCGCGTCGTCGACACGTCAAAAGCAGGGGTCGGGATGAAAGGAGAAGTCATGAGAGGAGATCTGTAGTGGGGCAAAGATACCGAGTGACGAAAGAGGACGGATTTCAACGCCCACAAAACCTCACAATTCAATTTCCTGGCCGGGCTCGAGTTGGAACACACGACGCATCCAGCCCACCCCGAGGTAGACCAAAGGGGTGTCCAAAGCGGCCACCAGAGACTTGAAGACCACTCCGTTCAAGAAGAGCACGCCCAACCTCTCCCAAGGCAATTCACCCACCGCACAAAGCAGAAGAAGGACCGTCAGGGTGTCCAACACTTGGGAGGGAATGGTCGACAAGTTGTTGCGCAGCCAAAGGTGTTTTCCTTGGGTCTGTCTTTTCCAGAAATGGAAGAAGCGGACGTCGATGAATTGGGCCAAAAGGTAGGCGGCCATGGAGGCCCCAACAGCCACTGCTGTTTGACCAAAGACATGCGCAAATTCCCCATCGGTCACAGGGGACCATGCGGCCGCGGAGCTTTGGCCTGCAACGCTGACAATGGCCAGGGTGACCACTGAGGCCAGAAGGCCAGAGAGCACCACGAGGTTCGCCTTCCTTGGGCCAAAGATTTCACTGATGATGTCCGTGACAAGAAAGGTCAAGGGATAGGCAAGAAGGCCCACGCTTTGCTCAAAAGAGAGTCCCCATCCTTCGAACACAAAGAACTTCCGGAACACGAGGTTGCAAGTCACCAAGCACGCCACAAAAACTGCGGCAAGCATCAAGTAGGTCAAGAGCGCTCGGTCCCTGTCGGCTCCTTCCAGCACGCGGGAAGGGGGCAGGGTCGAGGCAGTCGAATGGGGTGCAGGTGTTGTGCTCATGCGTCAGAAGTGAGGGGTTGGACGTGTTCAAGATGGAACCAAGCCCCCGGTTCGGCGGTGGCTTCAGAGGCGTCCAGCCTGGCGTGTTCCGACAATTTCAGTCCGCCGACCCAAAGGATGCATTGGTCGGAGGTGCGTTCCAAGACGCGAACCTCTGTCCTCAAGTGATGTGGGACCTTGGCTTGGGTCAAGACGTCCGAGATTTTGGACTGGCCTTGCATGCCAAGGGGTTGGATGCGGTCGCCCGCCCGCCACGTTCTCCATTGCAAGGGGAACCACGACCTTGGGATCCAGCACGCGTCGAGAGGGGTTTGTCCTGGGTCCTGCGGGCGTGCGCCCACTGACCATTTGAGAGACAGTGCTTGAGACGGGCCTGAACGGCGATCTGTACCTAGCCCTTCAACTTCAATGCCTTCTCCCCGCCAAGCCAATGCCAATGCCGGAGCGGTGTCCTCTTTTTGGGGCGACAAGACTTGCCAGCACAAGTGGTCCCGCTCGAGGACCATGCGGCCACCAAGGTGCGAGACCAAAGCACCGACTTGGTGTGCACCCGTGGCGAGGTCCAGTGCCTGATCGGCGAGTGCTTGGCCCCAACCAGAGGTGCGCAAAAACGCACGCAGTGCCTCTCTGGCCCAGGCGTCCGTTCGCAGCACCTCCAAAGACCATTGGTCTGATTTTGGCTGGGCCCGCTGTGCCGCTTCATCCAGAAGAGGGGCCATCATCAGCGACAGTTCTTGCATCCGCGCGCTCAATTGCACGAGGTGGGCTGCGGTGCCTGGGCGGATGTCTTCCAAAAGGGGAAGTACCTCGTGTCGGATGCGGTTGCGTGCGTACTTGTCATCGGTGTTGCTCTCGTCCTCCCGCCAAGGCCAACCGGAGGTTTGGGCAAGTGCAATCAGTTCTTTCTTCGGGAATGAAAGAAGGGGCCTGACCCAATGGCCAGTCCGCAACGACATGCCTGTCAGGGTCCACGGTGTTCTGCTGCGCATTGCCTGAAGAAGCCAGGTCTCTGCTTGGTCGTCCGCATGATGACCGGTCAAGATGGCCGAGGCGTCATGCGACGTGCGCAGTGTCTCCAACCACGCCATGCGCTGCTTTCTGGCCTCACCTTGGAAGCCTTGCTCCCCCTGCGCCAGCGCTTCGGGATCCAGGTGAAGCACCTCACAAGTCCAGTTCCGTTTCTCGCACCAAGCCTCCACGGCTTGTTGGTCGAGCTCGCTGGCCGCTCCGCGGGCGTGGTGGTTCACGTGCCCCACGACGACGTTTCTTCCCAATGCATGGAGCAAGTGCAACAGCACGGTGGAATCCACGCCGCCACTAGCGGCAACCACCAACCGTTCCTGCTCGCCCACCCCAGCCTCCGCAAGGGATTGGGCAAGATGTTGGGTCCATTCATTCATGGCCCATGCAAGTTCTCAAGGCATGGATTTTGAGCAAGCACTCTTCGTGTTCCTCCTCTCCTTGGGCCAACAGGGTCAAAGCTCCTCCCACCGTGGCATCCACGCGACCCGTGTCGGCGCGGTGGAGCAAGCTGCGGATGACCACGTTCATGTCGAAGTCTCCCTGTCCGTCGATGTAGCCAATGGTGCCGCTGTAGACCCCACGTTGCACCCCTTCGATGCGGGAAATGTGGTCCATGGCACTGCGCTTGGGGGCCCCTGTCATCGACCCCATGGGGAAGGTGGCTTGCATCACCTCCAGTGGCGTGACATCTTTGCGCAACGTGCAGGACACGGTGCTGATCATTTGGTGCACGGTGGAAAAGGTGTGCAGCCCAAACAATTCCTCCACTTCCACGGAGTTGGGCGCAGCGACGTGGCTGAGGTCGTTTCGAACAAGGTCCACAATCATGACGTTTTCCGCCCGCTCTTTTTCGCTCTGACCGAGGCGTTCCCGCATGGCTTTGTCCCGCACTGGATCCTTGTCGCGCTTGGCCGTTCCCTTGATGGGCTGGCTCGTCAGTTTGCTGCCTCGCCGTTCCAAGAAACGCTCTGGGCTTGCGCATAGCACGCGGTGGTCTCCGGCTTGAACATAGGCTGAATGGGGGGCCTTGGTTTCCTTCGCCAGCCGTTCAAACAGCGGCCAGCTTGCTGAGCCAGGTGCCTGACCCACCCAAGGCATGCAGAGGTTCATCTCATAGATGTCTCCGCGCTGGAGGGCCTTTTGGACGGCGTCGAATTTCTTCAAGTAGGTGGCTTTGTCCCAACTCGGGGCCAAGGGGATCCAACTTTCTTGTGAAATCACGCCTTCGGGTTCAACGATGGGGCCGTTCAAAGCGTCAAGCACATCTGCCACCATGTCGGCATCCTCCCCAACGACAACTCGAGGTTCTCGTTCTCCTGCGGCCCATTCCAACACTACCTCTGGCTCCCACCAATGAAGGACGGGCCATCCACCCGGGTGCGGCGGCACCGATTCTTGGCTCCGTTCATTGTGGCTGGTCCCTTCAGAATGGCGATGCATGTCGTACCCAATCCACCCCATGGACCACCGGCCGCGTTGTGTGGCGTCTTTGGTCAACCCTTCCCATAGGCGCCAATCGCCTGGCTTGGGTTGTTCCACGCAAATGGACTTGGCAGACCCTACCCCAAGCAAGGCGCGGCCTTCGAGGCGCTCGTCCCACAACAAGGCCACGTTCTTGTGACGGTTCACCAGCTCGGACAATTGGGGCAATGGCCGCACAGTCATGCGCTCAAGTTAGATGTGCAAGGCGCGGTCGTCCGTGGCCGCAAGGGCCGCTTCTTTGATCGCTTCTGTGAAGGTGGGGTGGGCATGGCTCATCCGAGAAATGTCCTCTGCACTGGCACGGAACTCCATGGCCACGACAGCCTCTGCAATCATGTCGGCTGCACGAGGACCACACATGTGGACCCCCAAGATTTCGTCGGTCTCTTGGTGCGCAAGCACTTTGACCAGGCCGTCGGTGTCCATGCTGGCCCTGGCGCGGCCGCTGGCCTTGAAAGGAAAGCTTCCACTCTTGTAGGTCACTCCGTTTGCCTTGAGTTGTTCCTCTGTGGCACCGACCCCTGCCACCTCCGGCCAGGTATAGACCACATTGGGAATGAGGTTGTAATCGATGTGCGGATGTTGACCAGCAATGGTCTCCGCGGCGAAGACCCCTTCCTCCTCTGCCTTGTGTGCAAGCATGGCCCCTCGGACCACATCGCCAATGGCATAAATATGCCCCACGGATGTCCGCATGTGGGCGTCCACCTCGATGCGGCCGCGGTCGTCTGTGGCCAGACCCACAGCGGCCAGGTTCAAACCTTCGGTATAGGCTTTGCGGCCCACACTGACCAAGCAGTATTCCGCTTTGAACGTCACTTCATCTCCCTTGGCATTGTCTGCCTTCACTGTGACACTTCTTCCCGTTGCCGTGACTTCTTTGACCCCATGCTTGAGGTGAAATTTGACCCCAAGCTTCTTCATGGAGCGCATCAGTTCCTTGCCCATGGAACGGTCCATGGTGGGGATGATGCTGTTGGCGTATTCGACGACGTGCACCTCCGTGCCCAACCTGCCATAGACAGAACCGAGCTCCAGTCCAATGACCCCGCCACCGATGACGACCATGGACTTGGGCAATTTGGGAAGACTCAGTGCCTCTGTGCTGGTGATGACGCGTTTCTTGTCCACTTCGAGGAAAGGCAAGGTGCTGGGCTTGGACCCTGTGGCGAGGATCACATGTTTCGCCCCAATGTGGAGGGCATCTCCTTTTTCTGGAGACACGGAGATGGTGTGGGCATCCACGAAGGCCCCCATGCCGTGGTGGACGTCGATGTTGTTCTTTTTCATCAAGAACTGGATGCCTTCTGTGGTCTGCGAAACCACCTCTCCCTTCCTGGCAATCATCTGCGGAAAGTCGATGCCCAACTTGCCCACCTCGATGCCATGTGTGGCGAATTGCTCTTTGGCCTGATGGTAGTGTTCAGAACTGTCCAAAAGTGCCTTGGAGGGGATGCAGCCCACGTTCAAGCAGGTGCCTCCCAGGGTGGCATATTTCTCCACCAAAGCGGTACGCAATCCCAACTGTGAGGCACGAATGGCGGCAACATAGCCCCCTGGCCCGCTTCCGATGACAACGACGTCGTAGGTTTCCATGCAGCAAAGGTAGCACCCCCTTGGGGCAACACGTCGTGGCTTGTTGTTTCTTTGCACCTCCCATGTGGTTTCGCATCGCTTCCTTTCTCATCCGTCATCGTCTCCCTGCTGTGGTGGCGTTGTTTGCAGCGACCCTGTTCATGGGGGCCCAGATTCCGCATTTGAAAATGCAGTACAAATACGGTGGCCTCCTTCCTCAGGACGACCCATCGGAGCTCGCACATGCGCGGTTTTTGGACTCCTTTGGGGCGGAGGGCAACGTGCTGTTGGTGGGCATAGAAGACCCACGCATACGCACAGGAGAGGGGTTGCAAGCTTGGCATGATCTGGCAGAAAGCATCCGAGCCCTTCGGGTGACAGTCGATGGTGCCCCCACCGTGATCATCGACTCTGTGTTCGCCCTCAGCAATGCATTTGAGGTGGTGAAGCACCCCACCTTGAAGCAGTTTTTGTTGTCGCCTGTCGCTCCAGATGTGGTGGACCCACCACTTGGGGCCCTTCCGATAACAGACGGCCGGGCAGACAGCATCGTGAACAAGGTGCGGACGTTGCCTTTTTATGATGGCTTGTTGTACAACCCCGACAACGACGCGACATTGATGATGGTGGTGTTCAACCACGACATGCTCAATTCGGCCCAAAGGGGTACGATTGTTGAAGACATTGTGGAGGTGACCGATGCTTGGTCCGAGTCCCATGGCATCGTCACCCATTTGAGTGGGCTGCCCTACATCCGAATTTCCATCACCAACAAAGTCAAAGGCGAAATTGGCTATTTCATTGCTGCGGCCCTTTTGGTCACGGCGATTCTGTTGCTCTTGTTTTTCAGAAACTTGGCCGTGGTGGGCGTGTGCCTCACGGTGGTGGCAGTGGGGGTGACTTGGGCCTTGGGGTCCATCGCTTTGTTCGACTTCAAAGTCAGCCTCCTCATGTCGTTGATCCCTCCCTTGAGCATTGTCATTGGGGTGCCCAACTGCATTTATTTGGTCAACAAATACCAGGCAGAGTACAAGCGCCACGGCAACAAAATGATGGCGCTTCAGCGCATGGTCACCAAAGTGGGGAACGCGACCCTTCTGACCAATGCCACCACGGCCTTTGGATTCGCGACGTTCATTTTCACGCACAGCCCGGTGCTCATCGAATTTGGTGTGGTCGCTGCCATCAACATCATGGTGGCGTTTGGCATCAGCATCATTTTGATCCCAGCCCTCTTCACTTGGTTGCCTGCCCCCACGGAACGCCATTTGACGCACTTGGACCGAATGTGGGTGGAGAGGGTGGTGGGCACCTTTGTGCAAACCGTTCAGTTTGGGAGAAGCAGGGTGTACTTGTTGGCCCTTGTGGTGGTGGCCTTGAGCAGTTGGGGGATGACCAGGATGCAGACCACCGGGAACATCGTGGACGACTTGCCAGAGGAGGACAGGGTGCTGACCGACTTGACTTGGTTGGAGGATCGGTTCCGAGGGGTGATGCCCTTCGAGGTGTTGATCGATGCGGGCAAACCAGGACAGATCTTGAATGCGTCCAACCTTCGAAGGATCGAGAGGTTCCAAAACTTGCTCCAATCGTACCCTGAGTTTTCGCGGAGTTTGAGTGCGGTGGATGCGGTGAAGTTTGGGGTGCAAGCATTCTACGGGGGTGACCCAGAGCGTTACAGGCTGCCGTCCCGCCAAGAGCGATCTTTCATGGCGCCTTATTTCCGCGGCAGCGAGTCGGCCGCGGCGGACATTGACGATGCCAATGCAGTGACCTCCAATTTTGTGGATTCGTCCCGAACGGTGACGCGGATTTCCGCCAACATGGCCGATGTGGGGACGTTGGAAATGGAAACGTTGATGTCGGAATTGCAGCCAAGGATGGACAGCATTTTCCCACCAGAGCGGTTTGACATGACCATCACCGGAACGAGCATCGTCTTCTTGAAGGGCACGAACTACTTGGTGAAGAATTTGGCGATTTCCATGACGCTGGCCATCTTGGTGATTGCCCTGGTCATGGCCCTCCTGTTCAAGAGCGCACGCATGGTGGGCATCGCCCTGATCCCCAACTTGCTGCCTCTTCTTTTCACCGCCGGGGTGATGGGTTGGACAGGCATCCCCATCAAACCCTCAACGATTTTGGTGTTTTCTGTGGCCTTTGGCATTTCTGTGGACGACACCATCCATTTCTTGGCCAAATACCGCCAGGAATTGCAAGCGAATGGATGGAACATTCGACAGGCTGTGCTGGCTGCTGTCCGCGAAACCGGGGTCAGCATGATGTACACTTCCATTGTGCTGTTCTTCGGCTTCTTGATGTTTGCCATGAGCGAATTTGATGGCACGCGCTCCTTGGGAATTTTGGTGTCTGTCACCCTGCTGGTGGCCATGTTCACGAACTTGATGTTGTTGCCCTCCTTGCTGATGAGCTTTGCCCAGTTTGTCACCACCAAAACCTTCAGTGAGCCGTTCATCGATTTGTTGGACGAAGAGGACGATTTGGCGGTGGAGGCTTTGCAAGTCGAAAAAGGGCTGAGCCCGGGCAAGGGAGAAGAAAAGCATGCCGATTTGCGGGGTCGTTCCTGACCAAAAGGAGGCGCGTATCTTGGCCCCATGAAAGGAATTGTTCTTGCCGGTGGAAGCGGCACGCGACTTTGGCCATTGACCAAGGCGGTCAGCAAGCAATTGATGCCTGTCTACGACAAGCCGATGATCTACCATCCGTTGTCCACCCTCATGATTGCGGGGATTCGTGAAATCCTCATCATCACCACCCCCGAGGACAGCGCATCGTTCCAAAGGCTTTTAGGCGATGGGAGCGCCTTAGGGTGTTCTTTCACCTACAAGGTCCAGGAGGTGCCCAATGGACTGGCGCAGGCCTTCGTGATTGGCAAAGAGTTCATTGGGCAGGACAAGGTGGCTTTGGTGCTTGGCGACAACATCTTCTACGGCAGAAGTTTTGGCCGAACCCTTCGCGCTCACACCGACCCCGATGGGGCCATTGTTTTTGCCTACTACGTCAGCGATCCTGAACGTTATGGGGTGGTGGACTTTGACGCAGACGGCAAGGTTGAAAGTTTGGAGGAAAAGCCGGACCACCCCAAGTCCAATTACGCTGTGCCAGGCCTGTATTTCTATGACAACGACGTGGTGGCCATCGCCGAGGGCCTGTCACCGAGCGTGCGAGGGGAGTATGAAATCACGGATGTCAACAAGGCTTATTTGGAGGCGGGGAAGCTGCAGGTGGGTGTTCTCGATCGGGGCATGGCCTGGTTGGACACAGGCACGCATGCGTCACTGATGCAGGCGTCGCAATTCGTCCAGGTCATCGAGGACCGTCAAGGTTTGAAAATTGGTTGTTTGGAGGAAATTGCTTGGCGCATGGGATTCATTGGGGACGAGGCTTTGGAAGCGTTGGCCCAGCCATTGCTCAAAAGTGGGTATGGGACCTATTTGTTGGAGCAACTGAAGCGCGGCCGTTGAGGCTTTTTGTCCTGACCATCGAACCATTTCCATTTGCATCCTATTCTCTCTAGCATGAGCACCTCTTCCCGCGAATCGCAATGGCGTGAGGCCTTGCAAGAACGCCTGACAGCATTCCTTGGCCACCATCCCACGGGCACTGCAGACGGCCTCTATGACCCCATTCATTACTTGATGTCCCTTGGGGGCAAACGCATACGTCCTGTGCTCGCTTTGGCCGCTTGTGAAGCCGAGGGCGGACGGATGGAAGAGGCCATGCCGGCCGCCATGGCCATCGAGCTTTTTCACAACTTCACCTTGATGCACGACGACATCATGGACGAGGCCCCGTTGCGGCGTGGACGGCCTACCGTGCACAAGAAGTGGTCGGAGAATGCGGCCATCCTCTCGGGCGACGCCATGTACACGCTGGCGTTGACGGCCCTGGAGGCAGTTCCGTCGCACGCCCTTCCAGCGGCATTGTCGATGTTCAACGCGACGGCACGGGAAGTGTGCGAGGGCCAACAAAGTGACATGGCCTTTGAGACCCGTGATGCGGTGGCAGTGCCCGAGTACATGGAGATGATCCGCTTGAAAACGTCCGTCCTCTTGGCGGCTTCCGCAGCCATGGGCGCCATGTGCGCAGGGGCTTCCAACGAGCGTGTGAAGTCATGGTACATCTTTGGCCTCAACATTGGTTTGGCCTTTCAAATTCAAGATGATTTGTTGGACACTTTTGGAGAGAGTGGGGCCACAGGAAAACAAGTCGGTGGGGACATCCTAGCAGACAAGAAAACGTTGTTGTGGCTGACCACCATGGAACAAGAGGCAGGCAGGGACATTCTGAACCATTGGTCGCAAGTTCCCTCGCCCACCACACAGGAGGAAATGACTTCGAAAATAGAAGCCGTCAGGCACTCGATGGTTGCTGCTGGGGCGGACAAGAAAGCCCAAGAACGCATGGCCACTCATGCGGAGATGGCGATGAATTCACTCTCGGAATTGGGGTTGTCTGGCGCTGCCGCAGGGTGGTTTGAAGCCCTCGCGAAACACGTTGTCTCAAGGACCCACTGATTCCCATCCCTTCGATAAGGTCAGTACGGTCGGAGAGGCTTACCTTTGATGGCGCAAAACGCCTACGTCCTCATGGACCCACTTTCTTTTTTGAGCAATGCCGAACCTGGTGCGCTCGATGCCATGTACGCCCGCTACCTGCAGGACCCCGAGTCGGTCGACCGCTCGTGGCGACTTTTTTTTGCAGGGTTTGATTTGAGCCGCGCCCAATACGGCGAGGATGCCGCTTCTCCAGCCACCCTCAAGGAATTCAAAGTCATTGACTTGATTCACGGCTACCGCACAAATGGCCACTTGTTCACCCAAACCAACCCCGTTCGTGCAAGACGGACTTACCTGCCCACCTTGGCGTTGGAACATTTTGGGTTGAGTGATGGGGACTTGGATACTGTGTTTCAAGCGGGAAGTGAGGTGGGGTTGGGTGCGACGAAATTGCGTGACATCGTGGCCCACCTTGAAGCCACGTATTGCCACTCCATTGGCATGGAGTACATGTACATCCGCGAGCCCGAACGCCTCGGTTGGATTCGCGACCGCATCGAGCTTGCGAACCGTCCTAGGCTCGATGCCAAGGCGAGGAAGCACGTGCTCAAAAAAATCAGTCAAGCGACTCTTTTTGAGGAGTTTTTGCAGAAAAAATTTGTGGGACAGAAGCGCTTTTCACTGGAAGGCGGAGAGTCCCTGATTCCAGCGTTGGACGCCCTCATTGAGCGTGGCACGACACGCGGAGTAAAGGAGGTGGTCATTGGGATGGCACATCGCGGCCGGTTGAGCACCTTGGCCCACATCATGGGCAAGCCCTATGCCCACATCTTGAGTGAATTTGAAGGAAAGGCCTACGATGGCGATGGCCTGTTCGATGGCGATGTGAAATACCACTTGGGCTACTCCCAAAAGCAGAAGGCCGATTCAGGAGAGGAGGTGACCATCACGTTGGCGCCCAACCCCTCCCATTTGGAGGCGGTGGACCCAGTGGTCGAAGGCATCGCAAGGGCACGCATCGACGCCATGGGGGGAGAGGAGGCAAGTGTGTTGCCAATTCTCATCCATGGCGACGCCGCCATTGCCGGCCAAGGTGTGGTCTACGAATTGGCACAAATGGCTGGGCTTGACGGCTACCGAACAGGAGGGACGGTCCACATCGTGGTGAACAACCAAATTGGCTTCACCACCAACTACCTCGATGCCCGCACGTCGACCTATTGCACGGATGTGGCGAAGGTCACGCAGGCCTTGGTGTTTCATGTCAATGCAGACGATGTGGAGGCGGTGGTGCAGGTCATGAACATCGCCCTCGAGTACAGACAAACCTTTCACAGGGATGTCTTCATTGACTTGCTGGGCTACAGAAAATATGGACACAACGAAGGGGATGAGCCCAAGTTCACCCAACCGCAATTGTACAAGGCCATCGCTGCTCACCCTTCGCCACGTGAAACGTACTTGGCCAAGCTGATTCAGGACGGCACGGTCACCTCGGAAGAGGCAGAGGCCTTGAAGGCTTCTTTGGTCCAAGCCATGGAAGATGGTTTTGAAGAGGCCAAGTCCATGGAACTTTCGGTGGTGGACGACTTCCTCAGCGACCTCTGGGAGGCCTACCGCCCGGCCAAAGACCAAGAGCTGACCACTTCTCCCAAGACAGGTGTGGCCACCAAAAAGTTGGTGGCCTTGGCGGAGCGCATGAACACCCTTCCTGAGGCCCCCAATTTCTTCCGCAAAGTGAAGAAGCTCATGCGAGACCGTCTGGCGATGTTGGAGCGGGATGAATTGGATTGGGCCATGGGGGAGAAGCTCGCGTACGCGACGTTGTTGGAGGAAGGGCATCCTGTGCGGATCTCGGGACAGGATGTCGAGCGTGGCACCTTCTCCCACCGTCATGCCGTTGTGAAAACGGAGGACAGCGAAGAGAAATGGATCATGCTCAACGAGCTGAGCAAAGGCCAAGCGAAGTTGCAGGTCTACAACAGCCTTCTGTCCGAATACGCCGTCAGTGGATTTGAATACGGCTATTCGTTTGCCCAGCCCAACGGTCTGACCATCTGGGAGGCCCAATTTGGGGACTTCAACAATGGGGCCCAAATCATGTGGGATCAATTTCTCACTGCGGGCGAGGACAAATGGCGCACCATGAATGGACTGACTTTGCTCCTGCCGCACGGATACGAGGGGATGGGTTCAGAACACAGCAGTGGACGCCTTGAACGCTTTTTGCAATTGTGTTCCGGAGACAACATTGTCGTGGCGAATTGCACCACACCCGCGAACATGTTCCATTTGTTGCGCCGTCAGGTGCACAGACCTTTCCGGAAGCCATTGGTGGTGTTCACACCCAAGAAACTGCTTCGTTACCCCAAAGCTGTTTCCTCGATTCAAGCCTTCAGCAAAGGGGGTTTTCTCGAGGTGGTGGACGATGCCCAAGTCGAAGATGGCGCTGAGGTGGTCGTCTTGTGCTCTGGCAAGGTGTATTATGACTTGCTGGAAAAGTTTGTCGACAAGGCCCCCAAGAACTTGGCCTTGGTGCGGCTTGAACAGCTTCATCCGTTCCCTGCACAAGCAGTGTCTGATGTGTTGTCCCGCCATGGCAAGCCCAAGGTGGTTTGGCTCCAGGAAGAGCCACGCAACATGGGCGGATGGACATTTGTCCGCGAGCAAATGGAATTGAACGGTTGGGGCGACTTGTCCTACGTGGGACGAGAAGCAAGCGCGAGTCCTGCTTCGGGTTCCCCTGCGGTGCACCAACAACGACACGATGCCCTGCTTGATGAAGTGGTGGCCATGGCCCAATTTTGACCTAACCTGACCCAAAGAACCTTTACCTCATGCCGATTCTGGAAATGAAAGTCCCTAGCCCCGGGGAAAGCATCTCTGAAGTAGAGATCGCTGCATGGCTTGTGTCTGATGGCGACTACGTCGAAAAGGACCAGGCCATTGCGGAAGTGGATTCTGACAAAGCCACGTTGGAATTGCCAGCGGAAGCCGCAGGCATCATCACACTGAAGTCTGAAGAAGGAGATGTTGTAGAAGTGGGAGGAGTTTGTTGTTTGATTGACACCGATGCTGAGCGGCCCGAAGAGGCCATGGCTCCAGCACCGAGCCCAGCTCCTGCGGCGGCTCCTGCGGCAGTTCCTGTGGTGGCTCCTGTGGCGGCTCCCACTGCCGCACCTGCCCCTGTGGCCTCCAACAAGGGAAGCCACGTGGAAGGCCACGCGTCCCCAGCCGCAAGGAAAGCCATGGCCGATGCCGGACTTCCCGCGGGATCCATCCAAGGAACTGGCCGTGAAGGCCGTGTGCTCAAACAAGATGTCCTGGCGGCATTGGCCCAGGGATTCGATGCATCGAATGTTCGGTCCGGATGGTCTGGAAGCCGTGAAACGCGTCGTGAGAAGATGAGCATGTTGCGCCGCAAGGTGGCGGAACGACTGGTGTCTGTCAAGAATGAGACGGCGATGTTGACCACCTTCAACGAGGTGGACATGAAGCCTGTGATGGATTTGCGCAAGAAGCACAAAGAAGCCTTCAAAAAGGAATTTGGTGTGGGCTTGGGTTTCATGGGATTCTTTACCAAAGCGGTGACCACGGCGTTGGCTGAATTCCCGGCCATCAATGCCCAACTCGACGGCAAAGAGCTCATTCTTCATGACTATGCCGACATCTGCATCGCCGTGAGCTCACCCAAGGGCCTCATGGTTCCCGTGGTGAGGAATGCCGAAACGTTGAGCCTGTCAGAAATTGAAGCGGAGATCAAGCGCTTGGCCCTCCGTGCGCGAGACGGTGATTTGACCATTGATGAAATGCAAGGAGGAACCTTCACCATCACCAACGGTGGGGTGTTTGGATCCATGCTGTCCACGCCCATCATCAACCCTCCGCAGAGTGCCATTTTGGGCATGCACAACATCGTCGAACGCCCAGTGGCCATCGATGGAAAGGTGGAAATTCGTCCCATCATGTATGTGGCCTTGAGCTATGACCACCGCATTGTCGATGGAAAGGAAAGTGTGGGCTTCCTCTACATGGTCAAGGAGATGATTGAAAACCCAGAGCGCATGCTCTTTGGCGGCAAGACCCCAACCGAGGTTCTGTTGGGCCTGTGACACTTTTTTTCAGCGCAAGACCACAAATCGCTCGGCATCCAGCCGGAGTAGAATCCCCAATAGAAGGGTGAATCCCATCAGGGAAGACCCGCCATAACTGAAGAATGGCAGGGGGATGCCAATGACGGGCGCCAGTCCCAAGACCATTCCTACGTTGACCAGAAAGTGAAGGAACAAGATGCTGGCCACTGCATAGGCATAGATTCTTGTGAAGGCTGAACGTTGTCGCTCTGCCAGGTGCAGCACACGGAGGATCAGAAAGACAAAGACCAACACCACACCTGCACTGCCTAAAAACCCCCATTCTTCTCCCACCGTGCAGAAGATGAAATCGGTTTCTTGCTCCGGGACGAAGCCATAGGCTGTCATGGGGCCTTGGGCCCAACCTCTGCCTGTCCACCCCCCTGAACCTATGGCGGCCTTGGCATGCCGAATGTTGTAGTCGGCATCGGGGTTGTCCACGTCAATGCCAAAGAGCACGTGGATCCTCTCGCGTTGGTGCTTCTTCAAGACATTCTCCATCCCGAGGTGAAGTCCCACGGAAAACACCATGCCACCCAAAAGCAAAAGTGCGCCCCACCGGGTGGCCATTTGTCGCTTTCTGGGCAAAGTGGCGGCGCGGGCAATGGCCACGATGGTGGCGCCCAAGGATGCCAGTGCAAAGAGGTACCACCAAAATCCGGATGCTTCGCCTACGAAGGGGTACCAACTCTCCGAGGCACCAAAGAGGATGGTCAAAACGGCGAGAACGATGCCTCCCACCCCTACGAGAAGGACGTTGCCACTCAGGCCCTCCCGGTACAGGACGAACACAAATCCACCGAAGACGAGCACCGTCCCAGCATCCGGTTGAAGCAAAATCAAGCCTGCTGGCATGGCAATGAGTGCCAAGGTTTGTAGTCGCGTGACCATGGTTCGCCATGGCCTGCCATCTCGACTCAAGAACCAGGCAAGCATGAGGGCTGTGGCCGTTTTGGCAAATTCGCTTGGCTGGATGCCAAAACTTCCCACACCAAACCATGAACGGGCTCCCCCAACTTTCTTCCCAACCACCAACACGGCCATCAACATGAGCAACACCAAAGCGTAATGAAGCACGGAGGTACGTATGAAAAACTCGCCCTCCACCGCCAACAATCCCACCATCAAGACGGAACAGACCCCCATCCAAATCAATTGCTTACCCGCCTTGCCTCCCATGTCCCAAACGACTTCAGCTTCTGCTGTTGCACTCACGATGTTCAGCCAACCAAGCCCAACAAGCAGCACCATCGTGAGCAGGGTGACCCAGTCCAAACGGGACAAGATGTTCAATGCTCGGCTGCTCATGGTGCTGGGGTTTCAGGCTCAAAATCTGGGTCCAAGGGGTAGGTGGCTCCCATGATCTTTGACTCGCGTTCGCTCGATTGAATGGTTCCTTGGAGGTATTGCTCCACCAAAAGTCCAGCGATGGGCGCTGCCCATTCTCCTCCCGCCCCCGCATTTTCAACATACACGCTCAAGGCAATCTGCGGCTCTTCACGAGGCGCAAAGGCCATGAACACGCTGTGGTCTGCAAGGCCAGGGTTTTGGACGGTCCCAGTTTTTCCGCATGTGGTGATCCCACGGGTGTAGGCCATCCGCCCTGTGCCCGATCGGTCTTCAATGACACGCTGCATGGCATCGAGCACAGGCTCAAAGTGATGCTCGTCGACTCCCACTTCGCGCCGCTGTGTCAACGCCTCGGGCTTCCCCTTGCCGCCGATGTCCCGCACCAAATGCGGTTCCATGTACCATCCCCGGTTCGCCATGATTGCGGCAAGATTCGCCATGTGCATGGGTGTCGTCAGCAGTTCCCCCTCGCCAATGCTGATGGAGTAAATGGTGCGGAACGTCCAATGCCTCCTTCCATAGATGTTGTTGTAGTAGGTGGAGTCCGGAACCAAGCCAGCCCTCGTTCCAGGGACGTGTCCTCCCAAATTGCTGCCAAATCCAAAATCTCTGATTCTGTTGGTCCACCAGCCCATTCCCAAGCGGGCATTGTCGAATTTGTCGAGCGTGGGGTGCTGGTTGACCATGCGCCGCATCACGTCGTAGAAGTAGGGGTTGCAACTGTGCACAATTGCACGTCGCAGATCGTCTTGGGTGTGGGCGCCGTGGCAACCGATGACATCTCTGTTGCAGACAATGTGTGTCCGAGGGGAGATGACGCCCTGTTGGAGACCAATCAAACCTTGCACCATTTTGAAGATGGACCCTGGGCGGTAGGTGCCTCTTACGGCTCGGTTGTAAAGCGGCTTCCAAGGGTGTTTGGCCAAACTGTCGTACGCCGCTCCACGACTCGTTCCCGTCAACAGATTGCCATCGTAGGAGGGCGCCGAGACAAAGGCGAGAATTTCTCCAGTGGCGGGCTCAATGGCCACCACAGCCCCGCGTTTGCCCCGCATCAATTGCTCTGCATAGAGCTGAAGTTCTGCATCCAAGGTGAGGGTCAAGTCAGCTCCTGGTTGCGGCATTGAATCCAACTCAGAGAGGGTGTTCCGCACGTTGTTCCTGACGTCAACAAGATGATGTCGAAGCCCCGGAATGCCTCGAAGGTCTTTTTCATGCAGGCCTTCGAGGCCTGATTTTCCTTTGTAGTCGCCGAGACGGTAACGGGCATCATCGTTCATGTCCTGTCGGTCCACTTCTCGGTATTCGCCCATGATTTGGCTTGCGATCCCGTGGACGTTTTTGCGGACAGGTTTGGTTCGAATGGAAAGTCCGGGGTACTTCCAAAGCTCAGCACTGAGCAAGGCGTATTCTTTTGCATTCAGCTGTCTGAGCAGCGGGGAGGCCTTGTACCTAGAGTAGCGTCTTGCCTTGAACAACCGGCGGTCCAAATCGTCCCGATCTACCTTCAAAAGCTGCGCCAAAGCATTTGTGTCGACGTCGGCAAGCTTGCGAGGAATGACCATCAAATCGTAGCTCGGGACATTGCTCACCCACAATTCACCATTCCGGTCCAGACAAAGGCCCCTGGGCGGTTGAAGCACCTCTTGCTCCTCTGTCAGTCGTTCTGCTCTGTCTTTGTACTCGTTGGTGGTGACTTGCATTTGAAACAAGCGGATCACAAACACCAACCCCACTGCAAGGACCGTCGCCCCTACAATTCGTTGCCTGCCGGCGAGCAGAGATCGGTTCAGCTCCACGGGTAGGCACTGACCTTTTCACCACCGTTTCGACGTGGCCGATTCAACAATCCTTGAAGCAGCATGAACGTCCCCACATTGAGTGCGGTTGAAGTCACGGTTTGGCCCAAGGTCCTTCCCATCAAGCTCCAACCATTTTGGAGGCCAAACATCACCAGCCAATACAAAGCCACCCCAAGGGCGACGAAGATGGCGTATGGCCCCCAGCCATCTTGATGCGGGTCCATCACGTGACCTTGTCGCAGGCCTGTCCGAGATTCCATGGCAGAGGTCAAGGCTGGATAGGCCATCCCCAAGGTGACCGAGGCCGCCAGGTGCATGCCCCCTGTGAAAGACACCAAATCAACGCATGCCCCGGTGGTGGCGGCGACCAAGAGGTAGGCCATGGGGGACCACCCCACAGGCATGCGCAAGAGCGCATACAAATGGACCGCCAAAAGGCCGTATCCGCCCCAGAACACCCCAAACCGAAAGACGAGTACTTGTCCAATCACCGCCCAAAAGAGCGTCCACAGCAGGGGACCAAGCATTGTCATGGCGCAGATGGAGAAGGGGGGGTGGTCAAACTGTCGATGCGCGCATTTCGCGCCGACTGAAGCCAAGTCACATGGCGCGAGGAAAGATACTGGGCGCCAAGCGCGATCACCACTGTCTGGAATTCATCAGCTTCGTTTCCTTCCACATCGTCGACCAATCCAACGGGGATGTCAGGGGGGAAGACGCCATCAAATCCCGTTGTGGTCACCGTGTCTCCGGGCAATACCAATTGAGCGCGAGGAATATCTCGGACCTCTGCCATTTGGACCGACCCGTTTCTGGCAACGAGCCTTCC
>TARA_B110000003_G_scaffold233634_1_pt1 | contig 37300 bp, 35 predicted proteins | sample TARA_B110000003 | Tara Oceans TARA_B110000003 (sample SAMEA4396424) | marine metagenome | biome: Westerlies Biome; feature: [SRF] surface water layer (ENVO:00010504); material: water (ENVO:00002006), including particulate matter (ENVO:01000060) such as... | depth 5 m
TTATTTATTTACAATTCTAATTATTATCTTTTCAAAGTTAGATTAAATTTTTAATGTAACAAATGAATGTTACTAATTGTAACTTTTTATTTTAAGATTAATAAAAAAACTATTCTATGATAGAATCACTTTATGATTAATTAGGAATTAAAAAATTAATTTTACTGATTTAAAGAGGTGTTTATTTCTTTGTGTTTACACCTATATGAATGATGCATTTAATAAACATTAAGTATTGATATCTTGTAAAAAAATTGGGCGTATTTTTCTATATTTGTATCATCACAAAATCCTAAGAATTCAATGTTTAATAATTTAAGTGAAAAATTAGATAAAGCTTTACATACCCTTAAAGGTCATGGTAAAATTACAGAGGTTAATGTAGCTGAAACTTTAAAAGAAGTAAGAAGAGCATTACTTGATGCTGATGTTAATTTTAAAATTGCTAAAGATTTTACAAAAAAAATTCAAAAGAAAGCTATAGGACAAGATGTACTAACCACATTGAATCCTAGTCAATTAATGATCAAATTAGTTAAGGATGAATTAACTGACTTAATGGGTGGTGATTCAGTTGGAATTAATTTAAATGGAAATCCTACTGTTATTTTAATGTCTGGTTTGCAAGGCTCAGGAAAGACCACTTTTTCAGGAAAATTAGCTAATTTTTTAAAAACTAAAAAATCAAAAAAAGTTCTTTTAGTTGGTTGTGATGTTTATCGTCCTGCTGCAATAAATCAACTGCAAGTAGTTGGTGAACAATTAACCGTTGAGGTTTATGCAGAAATTGGAAATCAAAATCCAGTTGAAATTTCATTAAACGCTATTAAACATGCCAAAGCAACTGGTAAAGATGTTGTTATTATAGATACCGCAGGTCGTTTAGCTGTTGACCAAACAATGATGACTGAAATTTCAAATATCCACAAAGCTGTTAATCCACAGGAGACATTGTTTGTTGTAGATTCAATGACTGGTCAAGATGCAGTAAATACTGCAAAAGCTTTTAATGATATTTTAAACTTTGATGGCGTAATACTAACAAAATTAGACGGTGATACTCGAGGTGGTGCTGCCTTATCAATAAAATCGGTGGTAGATAAACCTATAAAATTTATTGGAACTGGTGAAAAAATGGATGCGATTGATGTATTCTACCCAGATAGAATGGCAGATCGAATTTTGGGAATGGGTGATGTTATTTCTCTTGTAGAGAGAGCACAAGAACAATATGATGAAAATGAAGCTAGGAAACTTCAAAAAAAGATTGCTAAAAATCAATTTGGATTTGATGATTTTTTATCTCAAATACAACAAATTAAGAAAATGGGAAGCATGAAAGACTTAGTTGGAATGATTCCTGGAGCTGGAAAAGCTATGAAAGATGTAGATATAGATGATGATGCTTTCAAAGGAATTGAAGCTATTATTCAATCAATGACACCAAAAGAAAGATCCATACCAACCTCAATAAATGCAAGTATAAAAAAAAGAATTGCTAAAGGTTCTGGAACTTCTGTTCAAGAAGTAAATCAATTAATGAAGCAATTCAATCAAATGAGTAAAATGATGAAAATGATGCAAGGTGGAGGTGGAAAAAAAATGATGCAGATGATGAAAGGAATGCAATAATAAATTGAAAATTTAAAAATGATCTTACTAGACGGAAAAAAAACCTCATCTGATATTAAAGATGAAATCACTTTAGAAGTTACTAAACTTAAGAAACGAGGTGAAAAAACACCACATCTAGCAGCAGTAATTGTTGGTGAGGATGGAGCAAGTAAAACTTATGTTGGTGCAAAAGTAAAAGCTTGTAATCGAGTTGGATTTAAATCAACATTATTAGAATTACCTCAAGAAACCTCGCAAGAAGAGTTATTAACTCAAATTAACAACTTGAATAATAATGATGAGATAGATGGATTCATTGTTCAGTTACCTTTACCAAAACATATAGACGAACAAATAATCCTTATGGCTGTTAATCCAGATAAAGATGTAGATGGTTTTCACCCAACTAACGTTGGCAAAATGGCTTTAAACCTCCCTACGTTTATTTCTGCAACTCCATTTGGGATCTTAGAATTATTAGATAGGTATCATGTTGAGACATCTGGAAAACAAGTTGTAGTTATTGGAAGAAGTCATATTGTAGGAAGTCCAATGAGTATTTTGTTATCTCAAAAAAGAAAGGTTGGAAATGCTACTGTAACTATAACTCATAGTAGAACAAAGAATTTAAAAAAGATTACTTTGCAAGCTGATATTATTATTGCTGCTATAGGTATACCCGAGTTTTTGAAAGCTGATATGGTAAAAGATAACGTAACTGTTATTGATGTTGGTATAACAAGAGTTGAAGACCTTACTAAGAAAAATGGTTATCGTTTATTGGGAGATGTAGATTTCGAAGATGTTTCAAAAAAATCTGCATATATAACCCCAGTACCAGGAGGTGTAGGACCTATGACAATCGCAATGCTTTTAAAAAACACTTTAATAGCAAGTAAAAAAAGAAAATAAAAAATCTTATATTGTAATAAATTCCTTACAATTGAATGATTTTTTTCTTGGTGAAAACACTGATTTTATACCTTTTTCAGGTCAGCATTTGTTGATAATTATTATATTAATCATAAGCGGCTTTATATTAATTTCTTGGGCTAAAAAGCAAACAGAATATATTCAGTTATTAACAGGAAATATTTTTGCTTTTTCAATTTCTTTAACTGTTATATTTGGTTCAATTTTAAATTTTTTTAAACCTGAATTTAATTATAAAGAAGATTTACCTCTTCATTTATGTAGTTTTTTAGCACTTATTATACCTATACTTTCTTGCACTAGAAAGTATATATTTTATGAAGTTTTATTGTTTTTAATACTTGCTGGAACCCTACAATCTTTAATCACTCCCTCGGAGTATAATTTTTTAAATTTTACTTTTTTTAGATATTGGTATGTACACTCTGGACTAGTAATTTTTATGTTTTATGCTACAATTGTTTATAAAATGAGACCTACTCTAAAAAGTGTGTTTAAATCATTTATTGGTATACAGATTTATACGGCGATTATGTTTATAGTTAATTATATAATTGGATCTAACTATTTTTACACTAATAGAAAACCTGACGCAAGTACATTATTAGATTTTTTTGGTGATTGGCCTCAATATATTTTAGTTGTTGAATTAATTATTATTCCATTTTTTTTATTGATTTATTTACCATTTTATATAATTCAAAAAAAAAGCTAAGCTTCTTCTCTATTCACTAAATTTATAGAAAAGGCAGGTAAACAAATTGATAAATATTCACATTCCATATCAAAAGGATTAGAGTATTGTACCCTAGTATTTTTTTTAATTTTTATAGACTGTCCAGCTTTTAGAATAATAGTCTCTTCACCTATAATAAATTGTTTCTTACCTCTAATTATATAAGTATATTCCTCAAATTCTGGAGTTTGAAAAGGCTCACTCCAACCAGAGGGTGCAATCATATGAGCAATACTGATCTTTGAATTACCATCGGATTCATTACCAAAATGTTCTTCTATGATTTTACTATCACTAGTAGATATAAGAAAAGGAGTTGTTTGTATATGAAATTTTTTAGTCATATTAAAAAAACCAAACTATAAATGATTTTGTTTTTGCTAAATCAGGAATTTGTTCTAAAGTTACTTTCTGATTACTAAATGCTTTCAAACCTAATTCTTCTTTATCAATTGCTATAGTCGCATTTAAATCATCTATAAATAGAATTGCAGAAGAAAATGATGATTCTATTTTATTGATATTGTTATTTGCTCTAATATCTGAAAAAGTTGTTCTAATGTTTAAACCTGTATTTGTTTTAAACCTATCATCAAAAATCTGAATACTCTTTATGGTTGAAGTAGAATCTAATTGTTCTTTAGGAACAATGGTTAACATATGCTTCCCTTCATTATTATAAATTAAATACTCATCATCATCTTGGAAATAATTATCACCTAATGATCCTTCACTTAGGTTAGATACTATTGAATCGTTTATAAAAATTTTAGAAAGTTCAAAAATAGATGTTTTAGCATTTATATGACCAACTTTTCCTTTTTCAATTATAAATTTTTGATTATCTGAACAACTGAAGACAAACAACAAAAAAAATAATACTAGAAAGCTACAATTATATTTTTTCATTTATTTATATTATAAAAGTATTAGTAAAAAGGTTAAACTGAATAGATATTTTTTAAATGTAAAGTTATATTGTAAAGATATAAAAAGAATTAAATTATTAGTTATCAAATGCCATTAACTATGTATTAATCTTAAAATAATTTAACTTAATAACTACTAATATTAGTCTCAATTTAAGTCAAGATTTAAATATCTTCCATAAAATTATACATATTATATTTTAATTATCCTTTTGAATAAAGCTATAATAAACCTTAAAGGAGGCATAGATAACAAAATTTTGAGTTCTTCAATAAAGTTTGTATCTTCATTAAGAAACCTTAATACATTTTTAAGTGAATTTCTTTGAAATAATTTAGAAAATAGTTTGGATCCTAGATGATTATGAATAGATAGTACATCCAACATTAATAAGTCATAGAACCAAAATCTTGTTTTCTTTCTAAAGTTTATAAAATTATTATCTGTTTTGAGAAAAGCTATCAGTTCTTTTGTTTTCTTTGAAGTGTTCATAAAAGTATAACCAGTACTTGCCTTTGTCCAGCCTCCAACTGTACCAATATGTAAAATATTTGTTGAATTCTCTTGCCAAAACTTATAAGAAGTCATAGGAATAATTCCTTTCTCTTTTTCAATAATGGTATAATCTGTAATAGATTTAAGTTCTAGATATTTTTGCAACTCATACTCATATTCTTCTTTTGTTAAAACTTCTTTAGAAAACAAGGTATATTCAAATAATGCTTTGTTAGCCGAAATTGGTAAAACATACATAAACCTAGTATTCTTTTTTTGATCAACAGTAAAGTCCATAAAAGTAGCTACCGAATCATCAAAATAATTTCTTTTAGTTTCTATAAACCATCCCGTAAAATGCTGTAACAAAACAGGAAACTCTTCTTGTTGTGTGTAATTTTTATTAATATCAATACTATTTATTAACTTAACTGCATGGTATTTGTTTGTCAAGGTATTTACTGAAGCTCCTTCTAATTCTTGTTGAATACTGACAACAGTATCTTCAATAAAACTAATATTTTTCTTAGTGGCTATAAAACTCCACAATTTCTGATAGAATTTAGCACTTCTAATCATTTTATAAGCATAGGACTTTAGGGGTATCGTATTCTGATAAGAATTGCTTTCAAATAGTATGTTATTCCAAGATTTATGAACCAAATCATCCCACTCACCGTCATCTTTTTCCCAAAAACACCAAGTTCTATCATTGGTGGTTTTTTTCTCTTTATCAATGATTAAAATTGAAGCATCATCAAAAAAAGAATCTTTAGCCATTCTAAAGGCCAGCATAAGCCCTGATGCTCCAGATCCAGTAATAATGTAATCGTAATGTTGCATTAAAAGATTAAAAAGGTGAAAAAGAAAATGATGATAGCAACAAATATATGAATAGATACTTTCTTATTCGTTTTTATATCAATTTGGTGATATGAATAATGTGCTATACTACCTATAATGAACCAAGCTATATAATTTTTTAGAGGAATCAAATTATTTTCAAATTCCCAAAAATCAAACCTTGGTGCAGAAACTTCTATCATAATATCTAATAACATCATTATAAATCCACCAAGTAACGATTGAACAACTGTGTTTTTATAAATTAATTTACTCAAATCAGCTGTAATTATAGTTAGTACTGCCCAATTAACGCAAATCATGAAAGGAACTCCACCAATTTTAAATCCTAAATTATCTCCATAAGAATATGATCCAAAAATTAATCCATAATTAACACCTAGGTATTCGGTTAAAAAACCAATGAAAAATGGTATGGAAAAAGCAAGTATTAACTTGTTAGAAAAATTATCTATACTCCATATAATAAGAATAACATACATAGATAAATTGATAGGTGTTAATTTTAAAAACCAATCAGAATTAGATGATAAAATACCTAGTATTCCAGAAATATTAAATAGCCAAATAATAAAAATGGTGATTGTTATTTTATTTTTTGAAATCATATATTTTTTGAAATTAATTCAGAGACAATTTTTCCAGAAAGTAAACAAAGTGGGATACCCCCTCCAGGATGAACACTTCCTCCACAAAAATAGAGATTTGAAATTTGCCGACTAAAATTTGGGTGTCTTAAAAAAGCTGCATACTTATTATTACTCGATGCGCCATACAATGCACCTTGATAAGAATTAGTTTTAGATTCAATTGATCTAGGATCTAAAACAGTTTCAAATTCAATTAGATTTTCTATGTCGACTGTTAGTGAATCAGAAATTTTTTTTAGAACGTCTGTTCTTACATTTTTTATAATAGTGTCCCAATCTTGGCCAGTATTACTTGGAACATTTACCATGACAAACCAATTTTCACAACCTTCAGGTGCATCAGATTCATTTTCTTTTGATGAAATGTTTACATACACAGTAGGATCTTTATAAACTTCTTGTTTATCAAAAATATAGTCAAATTCCTGTTTGTAATCATTAGAAAAAAATATGTTATGTAAATCTAAAGCAGGAAACTCCTTCTTAATTCCCCAATAGAATATCAAGGCAGAACTAGACCTTGGTTGTTGTAAAATTTTTTCTGGCGGTTTTTGACCTTTTAATAATTTTCTGTACGTTGGAAGAACATCACTATTAGAAATAATATACTCAGCAAAGTGATCTTTAGTACCTATAGAAATTCCAATTGCTTTTTTATTTTCGATAAGAATTTTATCAACCTTTGAATTAAAATTAAACTCTACACCTAAATCAATTGCTAATTGATAGATGCTCTGTGTTATTGAGTGCATACCTCCTTTTGGAAAAAAAGTACCGTAATACTGCTCTAAATGAGGAATCATAGACATAATTCCAGGTGTTTGATAAGGTGATGAACCATTGTAGGTAGCAAACCTGTTAAATAACTGAACTAATCTTGAATCATTGAAGCAATCAGCATTGTAATCATGTAAGGTTGTATTGATATCTAAACTATTTACATTGAATATTGCTTTAAGGGTATCTTTTGAAAAATAAGTAGACAATTTATGTAATGACTTTTTCAAAAATAATGAGGAAGTTAACTCATACTTTTTTTTACTTTTCTCAAAATAATTCAAAAGTTGATCTTCATCAACATTAAATGATTTTGCCGCAGATATTGCAAATTTATTGACATCTGATTTTGCTTCAAAAGTAGTTCCATCTTTATAGAAATAATGACAAACAGTTTCCTTTTTTTTATAGGAAAAATAATCTTTTATATTTTTTTTTGAAATAGTAAACAATTCCTCTACAAATTGTGGCATTGTAAATAGAGAAGGTCCCATATCAAATCGATAGCCATCTTTTGAAAAATCTGTTAGCTTACCTCCAGGATACTCATTGGTCTCAAAAACAGCAACATGAAAGCCTATATTCTGAAGTCTAATTGCGACAGACAACCCAGCTATTCCAGCACCAATTACGATTGCTTTTTTTGGGTATTTTTCATTCAAACTTATTTTCTTTTGGGTTTTCTAAAGTATTTAAAAGGAACAAATAGCATCCCAAAGCATTCACCATCTTGTTTCATTATTTTTTTGTGATGAATTTTGTGAGCTTTTCTTAACCCTAATAAATATGCATTTTTGGTGTGTTTAAACCATTTAAATCTTTGATGAATTAAAACATCGTGAACTAAAAAATAAGCAGCACCATAAAACATAATACCAAAACCTATGGCTGCCAAAAAATACTGTTGTTGTTCTAATCCAAAATAGATAGATAATGAGCTTGGTAAGGCAAATATGATAAAAAACAAGTCGTTTTTCTCAAATAAATTTTTATACTTTGGTTGGTGATGATCTTCATGTAAATACCATAGAATACCATGCATCACAAATTTATGAGTACACCAAGTTATTCCTTCCATTAATAAAAATGTAATAAACGATGTTAAGATTAGTAGCAGCATTAAATCATGTTTAGTTTGTACTTCACATAACTTCTAGCCAATAAATTTATTTTCATTGGATCAGATATTCTAACCCTTGTTTCAATAATTTGTGAAGAAGGAACGTTGTTTAATTTCTTTAAAAGTCTTCTATAATACCTGTAAGCCATATAAACTCCAAACTTAGCTTCTACTGGTAATTTAAGAATACCGTGGTTAAAAGCAAAAGCAAAATCATCTTCAATTTCTTGAATAATTAGGTGTTTAGATTCTGTGTCTAAAGAAGTTAAATCAACATTTGGAAAGTAAGAACGATTTAGCAATTCAAAATCATCTTTTAAATCTCTCAAAAAGTTTACCTTTTGAAAAGCAGATCCTAATCTCATGGCAGCATTTTTTAATTCATCATACTTTTTGTCATTACCATCAACAAAAACCTTCAGACACATTAAACCAACAACATCTGCAGAACCATAAATATATTCATTATATTCTTCCTGTGTTTTGTATGCTTTTTTTGATAAATCTGCACGCATACTTTTTAAAAAAGACCTCACTAGATCATCTGTTATATTATATCTTTTTACAGTTGCTTGAAAAGAATTTAAAATAGGATTTAAACTAATGCCATTTTCAAGTGATTTATAATATTCCTTCTCAAAATCATCTAACAACTCTTCTTTTTTATAATCGTGAAAAGTATCAACAATTTCATCTGCAAAACGAACAAAACCATAAATATTATAAATGGCCGATCTAATAGATGGGGATAACATTTTTACAGCCAAAGAAAAGGATGTACTGTATTTTTTTGTTACTAATTTACTTGTATCAAAGCTTACTTCATCAAATAATTTCTTCATTACACTCTTGTTTTTTGTATTAACTCAGCTGTAATTTTTCCAGATATAAGTGAAGGGGGAACTCCTGGGCCAGGTACAGTAAGTTGTCCTGTGAAATATAAATTTTTTACTTTTTTACTTTTTAATTTTGGTCTTAAAAAAGCAGTTTGTAGGAGTGTATTAGCCATTCCATAGGCATTACCTCCGTATGAATTATATTCTTTTTTAAAATCATTTACACAAAAGGATTCATAAAAAAGGATAGAGTTCTTCACCTCTTGATTGGTTATTTTTTCAAATCGATCAATAATCATATCAAAATATTTACTTCTTAGTTCTTCAGTATCTTCTAGATTTGTTGCTAAAGGTATTAAAAAGAAACCATTTTCTTTACCTTTTGGAGCAGAATTAGAATCTGTTAAAGAGGTAAAATTAGCATAAAAAAGTGGAGCTGTGGGCCATTTTGGATTATCATAAATTTCAACAGCATGTTTATCAAAGTCAGTATCAAAAAATAAATTATGATGATTTATATTTTTTAATTTCTTATCAAATCCTACATAAAACAATAAGGATGATGGTGCAAAGGTTTTCTTAGCCCAGTAGGACTGAGAGTATTGTCTTAGATGATTGTCTAATAATGATTCTGTGTGATGATAATCTGCACCACTTAATACTATGTCAGTGTCAATCTTTAGTCCATTAACAATTAATCCAGCAACCTTACCTTTATCAACGATAATTTTTTCAACATCACTATTGATTTCAAAAGTAACACCTAATTCTTCGGCTAATTTTTTCATACCTTCAACTACACTATACATACCTCCATCAGGATGCCATGTGCCTAAGCCAAAATCAGCATAATTCATGAAGTTATAAAAAGCTGGTGTATTATTTGGTTTAGCCCCTAAGAATAATACGGGAAATTCAAGGATTTTTATAAGCTTTGGGCTTTTAATTTTTTTTCGAACTGTCTTACTAACGGTTGAAAAAAATTGACCTACTCTAGATATAGTTGTTGGAGTGACTAATTCTAGTGGAGACACTCCTGGCTTGTATACTAGATCTTCAATTGCTGTTTCATAATTATCTTTTGCAGAATTAAGAAATTTCATTAAATGTTTTGAACTCCCTTGCTCTTCTTTTTCGAACATAGAATAAATTTCATCTAAACTTCCTTTTACTGTTAAAAAATCATTTTCTCCGAAGTAAACTTTATAAGCTGGATCTAATTTTTTGAGTTGGTAGTAATCTGAAGGTTTTCTTCCAAAATCAGCAAAAAAGCGTTCAAAAACCCCTGGCATCCAATACCAAGAAGGCCCAATGTCAAAGGTAAAGCCTTCTTTTTTAATTTGCCTAGCTCTGCCCCCTAGGGTATTATTTTTTTCTAAAACTGTTACTTTATATCCTACTTTTGCCAAGTAGCAGGAGGCTGCAATTGATGAGAATCCAGAACCTATAATATAAATTTCGTTATTCATAAATAAATAGTATCAGACAAATATAATTATATGCTTCGCAAAAGTAAGAGGTATTGTTAAAATTACAATTCTTTTAACAATTCAGAAACTGTAGGGTAAATAGAGATTTGTGAATCAAATTTATGATTACTAAAATTCATAGCTTTTTTACCAATTGCAATAAGTGAATGATTTGATTTTTTCAAAGTGATATCTATTTGATTAAAATAATCATTTATCTTATCATCATATGGTTTTACTGTCATTGAAGTTATAAAACAAATACTTTGATTTAATTGAAAAAAATAGTTCAAATTGTTTAGTGGTAAACTCTGACCTAGATATATGGTTTTTTTACCCCTTAATACCAATTCATAATTTAAATATAAAAGGCCTAATTCATGAATTTCATTTTCTGGCAAAAAAAGTACGTAAGTTATATCACTAAAAATATTCTCAAACTGAATTTTTTCGGTATTTAATTGAATTTTTTGAGAAATTAAATTTGATATAAAATGTTCATGAGCAGGAAATAATGTTTCTGTTTGCCACAATAAACCGATATGTTCTAATAAAGGAATAAAAATATCTTTAAATATTTCTCTAAATGATTTTTCTTTTAGTAACTTTTTATAAGTATTATTAAATAATATTTTATCAAATTGAAACATTGATAGTTTAAATGAATTCATCGCCTCTTCGAAATTTGCTTTTTCAAAAGCTAATTCTCGTGCATTTAAAGAAATGACTTCATCAGTCATTTTTGCAATTTTAGAAATTTTATAATTATTGTTATTTAACAAAACAATATTTAAAAGTTTCTGTAAATTTTTATGGGTATAATATCTAATATTCGTTTCTGTTCTTTCTGGTGATAATAAATTATATCTTTTTTCCCAAATGCGAATAGTATGAGCTTTAATACCAGAAATATTTTCTAGATCTCTAATAGTAAAATATTCTTTAATATTGTTCATTATTGAAACATATCTTTTTTTTCAAAGATAATATTTTTTAAAATGTAACTTTTTTGTAAAGTTAGAGACATATATATAAGAACTAAAAAATTAGTGAAAAAAGAAATCGAAAAAAAATTTTTAATTGATTTTAAAAAAAATCAAAATATTATTCATAAGATTTGTAGGATTTATACTACAAATCAAGATCAACATAATGATTTGTTTCAAGAAATTACAATTCAAATTTGGAAAAACTATTCAAAATTTAGAGGTGAAGCAAAATTTAGTACATGGATGTACAGAGTTGCACTAAATACTGCCATTTCTCTCTATAGAAAATCAACTCGTAATATAAAAACTCAAGAATTTGATGATGTTAGCTTTAAAATTAAATCGATTGATTATGATGATACAATAGACTTTCAACTAAAAGCATTATATAATGGTATTAGATGCTTAAATGATATTGAAAAAGCATTAATATTTTTATATTTAGAAGATAAACCTTATAAAGAAATTTCAAAGACATTAGGAATAACTGAAGTAAATGCAAGAGTGAAAATGAAAAGATCCAAGGATAAACTAAAAAAAATATTAAACCCATAAAAAAAAATCTATGGATTTATCTAAGTATAAAAAAATCTGGAAAAAACAGCCTCAAGAAAATAATAAAATTTCTACACTAGAAATTTATAAAATGACTCAATCTAAGTCCTCTTCTATAGTAAAATGGATTTTTATTATTGGATTAGTTGAGTTTATTTTTTGGTTTACTATTAACTATTTAGGATTAAAAAACGGAGCTCTTGAGCCTTATGAAAAATTAAATCTAATTTCATTTATTGAATATGGAAGTTATCTTCATATCATAGTTGTTTTAATTTTTTTATTGTCTTTTTATAGAAATTTTTCTTTAATCTCTGCAATTGATAATACTAAAACATTAATGAGAAATATTTTATTAGTTAGAAAAACAGTAAAATGGTATGTTTACTACAATTTGTTAAATGTTGGTGTATTTTCTATCATCTTAAATATTTTAATTTTTAATACACCTAATGGTATAAATATCATTTCAGGTATTCATAATGATAATTTTGATCAAGATGTTATGATGATCACTTTTGTAATTGCTCAAGTAGTTATTATTATTATAATGTTATTAATATTATGGCTTTTCTATTACCTACTTTATGGTATTCTTTTAAAAAAATTAAATGACAACTATAAAGATTTGACTAAGATTATTAATTTAGAATAAAATATTTCTGAAATTCACAATGCTATTGTGTTATTGCATTTTTTTTAATTCATCTATTAATTTTTCTAACATTTGATCTGTAAAATCTAAATGTGTAACAATTCTAATTTTACCTTCTCCCATAGGGGTTAAAAAAATGTTTTTTTCTTTCATTTTAGATATAAAGTCATTGGAATTTAGGTGATTGTGTACATAAAAAATAATGATATTAGTTTCTACAGGTTCTACTTTTTTAATGTATGTCAAAGAATTTAATACCTTTTCTATATCCGTTGCTTTTTTATGATCATCTGCTAAACGTTTGATGTTATTTTCTAGGGCATATATACCAGCTGCAGCTAAAATACCTACTTGACGCATTGCGCCTCCAAATAATTTTCTAATTCGTAATGCCTTTGCGATTTGTACTTTAGAACCAAGTAATATCGAACCAATAGGGGCACCCAACCCTTTAGAAAGACATATAGAAATAGTATCAAATAATTGACCATATTGTTGAGGTGTTTCTTGCTTAGCTACCAAAGCATTGAACAACCTTGCACCATCTAAGTGATAGTCTAAATTATTATCTATACAAACCTGTTTTATTTTTTTTAACTCTTCAAAATCCCAACATGCACCACCACCCTTGTTAGTTGTATTTTCTATGCAAACCAATCTAGAGTTCGGGACATGAATATCAGCCCTACCTGCTGAAGTAATTTTTAATTGCTCAGCTGAAAACATTCCTCTATGACCGTCAATTAATTTACATGACACACCAGAGTTAAATGCTGCTCCCCCACCTTCATAATTGTAAACATGTGACCATTTATCACAAAAAAGTTTATCACCAGGTTGGGTGTGTAATTTTATTGCTGTTTGATTAGCCATAGTTCCCGAAGGAAAAAATAATGCATCTTCCATTCCAAATAATTTGGCTGACATTTCTTGTAATCTATTAACAGTTGGGTCACTTTTAAAAACATCATCTCCAACATGTGCAGTCATCATGACTTCTAACATCTGTTTTGATGGCCTTGTTACAGTATCACTTATTAAATCTATTTTCATATACTAGTCATTACCAATCGGTGAACCATCGGGAATTTTTGGTGTTTTTGGTTTTTTAAATTTTGCAGGGTTCTTTTTAAAATTAGATATTAATTTTATCATTTCTTGATTATATATTTTTTGAATACCGACTTGCTTAGATTTTTTTAAAATTTGAGAAATTTCTTCAAGTTTCATATTTACAATTGCGTTTACTTGCCAATACAATTTTTTATTTGATGACAGGAAGAATAATTGATTCAATACCTGATAATTTACAATGTTTTGTAATTCTTGATAATATGAATCTTTATAATTTTTTTTAATTGAATTTGAAATCACCTCGTCTAGTACTTCTACTAAACCTAATTGAGTTTTATCTAGACTTTTATGCTGTATAAGCCTAGTCACTCTCTCTGGGTGAAGTAATAATTCTAGAGTCATTACAGATGCAGTTTCTACCGCTCCAAATGGATCAAAAGCTACACCTGCTTTACTTTTAAAAGACTCTCTTGTTCTATTATAATTAAATGCTCTAGGAGGAAATAATTTTAATATTTTTTTTGGAATAGCAATTTCTTGAATATTCAATGTTTTTAGAACAGAAGAAAGTGCCTTTCTTTCATTATCACCACTTATTCTCTTAACTATTGTGTTTCCATCTCCCTTAGTAGCATAGGTATAATCTAGACCACCTATTATTTTAGTTACTCCCTCAGTTTGATATCTATGTAAAAAGTATAATGGAACAAATACATCTTCAAGCACAGAATAGGGTTCATTAGTTTTGATGTTATCTTTTGAAAAATTTTTAATTGCATGTTTTCTGATGGCTAATAAGTTATCTAATTCAAAAGCAATATTTGATCCATTGTCCCATAAATGGGCATAAGCATGAGCACTGCCTTGAGGTCTTGCATCTTGATCAGAAATAAAACGTGCTCCATTTTTAAATGAATCATTCAATAATTGGTTTAAACTTGAATCTTCATTGGAATAAAATTCAGAGTATGAATAAGCTACAGCCAGCTTATCCCAATCACCAATCTTCGTATCATAGGCATCTGAAAAATCAATTTTTCCATCTTTTAAGTACAATTTGGGATGTGGGTAATCCATCACAGAAGTTCTTCCATTAGAACTTGCAGCAAAATTATGAGCAAGTCCAATAGTATGACCAACTTCATGTGCTGACAACTGTCTAATTCTAGCCAAACCCATCTCTAATGCAATCTGATCATCACTATCATTTTTAGCGTATGGTGCTTGTAGTGCTTGAGCTATTAAAAAATCTTGACGAATACGTAAAGAACCTAAGCTTACATGACCTTTAACAATTTCGCCAGTTCTGGGGTCAGATACTGAACCTCCATAACTCCAACCTCGTGAAGATCTATGGACCCATTGGATAACATTATATCTTACATCTAAAAGGTCAACTCCTTCAGGGAGCATTTTCACTTGAAAAGCGTCTATATATCCAATGGCTTCAAATGCTTGATTCCACCATCTAGCTCCTTCTAACAAGGCAGAACGGATTGGTTCTGGAGTACCTCTGTCTAAATAATATATGATTGGATCTATAGCTTCACTTTTTGCTGCCATTGGATCTTTCTTTTTTAGTCTGTGACGATAAATAAATCGTTTTTTAATCGATTCATTTATTGGTGTTGCATAATCAAAATATGTCATCGAATTTGATCCAGACCTTGGGTCAAATTTTCTAGGTTTATATTGCTTGTCAGGTAACTCTATAAAAGAATGATGTTGATTGACAGTTATGTATGATGAAGATGGCACAACACTTTTAATCTCTTTACCTGTGGGATTACCTTTAAAAGTAATCATTACATCAAATTCAACATTTTTAGGGAATGCTTTAGTTCTCTTTAAATTTACAGCACTTTTAGATTTATCTAGAGAAAATATACCTTGCTTTTTTGCTAATAATCTCTCTCTAACTCCATGAACATCTCTAACAAAAAAAGAAGTTGCATCCACCAAATATTTTCCTTCTTTAGTTTCTTTTATATTAAAACCCCAAAGTATTGATTTTGCAAAAGCTTGCTCTACAGATTTTTTTTCTTCATTATTTTCTGTTATAGCTCTATAATATTGGTTTGGTTGAATTAACAGTAATTTATTTCCTGCTTTAATGAATTTTACAACTCTTGTATTTCCTAACTGTCCCCGATCTAAACCAATGTCATTAGAACCAATTCCTTCTGAAAGAGAATTAACATACATGAATTCTTTATTTAGTTTATCTATTTCTAAAAATATTTTATCATTACTTTCGTCGTAGTAAAATGTAAAATATCCCTCAAATATTGAAACACTTTTGTTCTTATTAAAAAATTGAGCATATACTTGAGTAATAAAGCTCAAAAAAAGAAATGTTGTGATTATTTTTTTCATGTATTCGTTTTGAAACATTGTAAAATTACAATATTATGTAGCGAAATAAAAATAAATAAGAACTCCTAATATTTCTATTTTTTTTATTTAATTATATAGAAAACAATTTCTATCAGATGATTAAAGTATATCCGCTAATACTCTTTTTATTTAAAAAGCCGTCTTATATCGGGCAACAATCTTCGCAAATTAATTTACTCAATCTAAACAGAATTTAGTTGTACGTATATATTCTCTCATAGCTAGAATATCTGATTTACCTGTTAAATCTGGAACATGTTCTGCAAGAGGAACTGCCTTCATAGACTTTGGATGAAAGGCTATCATTTTTAGAATAGCTGATGGTAATTCTTTTTCATTTCTGTCTTCATGAATTTCACATTCTTTTAAAAAAGGATATATTAAAACTCCATCAAATAAAAAGATATTCATACTCACTCTAAATTTCCCGTTTGAATCTTTAAAACCATTCAATAAATTTATTGATGGTTTTTCAATAATATTTAGTAAGTAATTATTTTCGTCTGTTTTAGTTAATGCAAAACGTTCAATTCTTTCTTCTGGATATATAAGGGCATCTCTATCATAATTAATAAAAGCATTTATGTTTGAATTATTTTTTAATAATTCAAAAGCTTTTACACTATATAAATTGTCACAATTACAAACCACAAATTGACATTGTTTTAAAAAACTATATTGCTCTAAAGCTTGAAAAACAGCATCAGCTGTTCCAAAAGGTTTTAATCTCCCTATCGGGATATATTGGATGACGTAAGAAATATTCAGTTTATGAAAAATATTACCAATTATTTGTTTACCATAGTATTTTTTAAAAAGAACATCTTCCTCTCCTATTACAATGTAAATATTTTTAAATCCTGCTTGCTTAGCATTACGTAAAACATAATCTAACATTGGCCTATCGTTAAATAAAATCAAAGCTTTGCTTCTTGAATTTGCTTCTTGAATTTTATCATTGGATAATTCTGAAGAAGAACTTTTTTTCATTCTAGAAGAAGCTCCACCAGCAAGTACAATTAAATGTTCTGTCATAAATTAATACAAATTTTAAGAAGTTATTGATACAGGGTAAGCGTCTTTTGCACCAGCTTTTATCATCGCATTAATAACCTGTGATTGTTTTTCAAAGGAAGTTAATGCACAAATACTCCCACCCCTACCAGAGCCAACAATTTTTGCCCCAAAGGCCCCAGCATTAATAGCAGCATCAATCATATCATCAATTTTTGAAGTTGTAACATTTAAAAAATTTTTAAGTACATGATGATGATGGTTCATTAACTCACCTATTTTTATATAATTTATTGTTTTTTCATTTAATAAAATCGAAGCTAATTGAGTAATTTCATGGTTTTTTACAGCAGCATAAAAAAAAGGCTTTAATTCATTGGGGAGTATATCGTTGTATTTCTCTACATCTAAAATAGTTGCAGTAGCAATTTTAAATTTAGGCTCATGTTTTTGTACGATTTTAATTGATTGAAGCGCTTTTCTTTTTAAGTCTCCAAGAACGCCTTGTGTATTTTTTGGAATTCCAGATTCTCCGATAATAAAGCCTTTAAGTGGACTTTCTATTTTTTTAAAATCAATTATTTTATTTGTATGGAGATAAATCATACCTCCAATTGCAATAGTATATTGATCCATTTTTCCTCCTTGTGAATTAAGCTCTAAAACTTCAGCCTCATAAGCAATTTTCGCCACCAATTCATCGGAAATTTCTTCTAAACAACCAAAAGTTTCCAATAAAAACCGGACCCAAGCAACAACAACCGCAGATGAACTTGATAGACCTGCATTTAATGGAATTTTCCCAGTAATTAAAATTGTGTAACCTTTATCTGGAATGCAACCATATCTTTTAACCACTCGAATTGTTGAAGCTAAATGGTCTTGATATTCAAGAATATCAAAATTTTCATAAATAGAAATATTCCGAGATATTTTCATATCAGGCATTCTAATATGAAATATTTCTTTTTTGTTTGGTACTGCACTAATTTTAACAAAACGATTGATGGCAAAAGCAATAACAGGTAGGCCTAGATAGTCTTGATGATCTCCAAACAGACAAATTCTTCCTGGGGCTTTAAAAATAACTTCTGAAGTGGTCGTCATAATTAATGGTTATTTTTAATCCAATTATAGGGTTTTCTGTTTACCCACAAACCTCTAGTGAAATCCGGAAAACTTTGAGGCTCTCCATTGTTTTTAATTGATAATTCAGAAAGAGGAGTTACAGCACTCCATGCTGCAGCATCATATACATCCATTGGAGGTGGTATTAATTTTTTTGCTGATTCTACAAAGGCATTTAAAACAAAAAAGTCCATTCCTCCATGTCCAGATCCTAAAGCATACTCTCCATGTTTTTTCCATAAAGGGTGATCATATTTATCTAGCCATTGTTTTGCCTCATCCCATTGATGTGGTTTTGATTTTCCTTCCAAGTAAACTCTACTCCCATCTGCTTCCCAAAGACCTTCACTTCCTTGAACTCGAAATCCTAATGAATAAGGTCTAGGAGAATTACAATCATGAGTAACAATAATTGTTTCACCATTTGCAGTTTCTATCGTTGAGGTAATTATGTCTCCTTGTTTAAATTTTAATTTTGCATTCGGATGGTTAGGACCTCCAATATCAACAATGTACTTGTTTAAACCTACAGCTTTTGTGGCATGGGATGTCATAGATAAAAATCGATTGCCTCTATTGACATCACACATAGTGGCAATAGGACCTAAACCATGAGTCGGATATACATCACCATTACGAAGCAATGAATGTTGAGTTCTCCATTTGGATTCAGATATCCCATTCTCTCCAAACTCTGCACCTTTTCCGTAGGGAGTTATTCCGTCATTTAATTTTACAAATCGCAAATCGTGTTGATAACCACATCGAAAATGAAGGAGTTCTCCAAATAAGTTTTGTCTAACCATATTTAAAACGGCCATAACATCACGTCGATAATTTACATTTTCTAAAATCATTAAATGAGATCCTGTTTGTTCGTGTGTGTTTACCAAATCCCAACATTCCTCTATTGTATTTGCTGCAGAAACCTCTAATCCAGTATATTTACCAGCCAACATAGCATCTTTTGCCATACGAGTGTGCCACAACCAAGGCGTAGATATAATAACAGCTTCTATAGAATCATCATCTAATAAGTTTTTATAATCTAGGGTATCCTTTCCATAGATTTTTGGCATTGATTGAGCTGTTTTTTTTAAAAGATTTAAGCAAATAGTTATTCTTTTTGGATCTATGTCACAAATAGCAGAAATATGAATATCATTCCGTTGTATTAAATTATTAAGATGATTGGTACCTCTAAGGCCAACACCAATAAGAGCAATATTTAATTTTTCTTTAGTTATTTCTGACTTACCAAAAGCCATGTTAGGTACTAAAGTAATCCCTGCCCCTACTAATGTTGTTGTTTTCACAAAGTCTCTTCTTGATTTCATTTGTTGATGTTTGCTTATAAAAATAGCTATTTCTTTTCATTTTTTTGGACTATTTTTACCGAATATTATGGTAACACAAGAACAACTTAAAGATCTTTCAAAAAGAGTAATCAAATTAAAAGGATATTTAGATATTGATAAAAAATTAATTGAAATATCTAATGAAGAGGAGAAAACAGCAGATCCGAATTTTTGGAAAAACCCAAAAGAAGCAGAAATTATAATGAAATCTCTCCGTTTTAAAAAACAATGGGTGGAGGATTATCGCAAAGCTGTTTCTTTAGACGAGGATATTCAAGTATTATTTGATTTTTATAAAGAAGGAGAAATTGAAGCTAAAGAAATAGAAATACAATTTGAAAAATCAGCAGCTTTTATTGAAAATATTGAATTTAAAAATATGCTTTCAGAGGAAGGAGATAGCTTTAGTGCTGTTATTCAAATTACTGCTGGTGCAGGTGGTACAGAAAGCTGTGATTGGGCTGAAATGTTATTTAGGATGTATTCTATGTGGTCAGAAAAACAAGGGTTTACATTAAAAACACTTAATTATCAATCTGGAGACTCTGCTGGAATAAAAACGGTTACTGTAGAGGTCGTTGGAGATTATGCTTTTGGATGGTTAAAAGGAGAAAATGGTGTACATAGATTGGTTAGAATTTCACCATTTGATAGTAATGCCAAAAGACATACCTCTTTTGCTTCTGTTTATGTGTATCCTGTTGCAGATGATTCTATAGAAATTGAAGTTAATCCATCTGATATAGAAATTACTACTGCACGCTCTAGTGGGGCTGGTGGTCAAAATGTTAATAAAGTTGAAACTAAAGTTCAGTTGACACATAAACCAACAGGAATTCAAATTTCTTGCTCTAATTCAAGGTCTCAGCACGACAATAGGGCGACAGCCATGAAAATGTTAAAGTCACAATTATATGAGATTGAATTACAAAAGCAACAAGAGGCTCGAAATGATATTGAGGCTGGTAAAATGAAGAATGAGTGGGGAAGTCAGATTCGAAATTATGTAATGCATCCCTATAAATTAGTAAAAGATGTAAGAACCGCTCATGAAACTGGTAATGTAGATGATGTAATGAATGGAAATATTAATGCATTTTTAAAAGCTTATTTAATGTCTCAAGGACAAAAAAATATAAATTCAGAAATATAAAAACAACTATTACCCAACATTAATGATTAAAATATATCATAACCCAAGATGCAGAAAATCTAGAGAAGGACTTCAAATACTTCAGGAAAGTGGAAAGAATTTTGAAATAATAGACTACCTTAAAGAAAAACTCTCTTTTGATGAAATAAAAACAATCATTGGTTTACTCGGTATATCTCCTATAGATTTGATTCGCAAAAGTGAAGCGGTTTGGAAAGAACACTACAAAGGGAAAGATTTAAGCGATAAAGATGTTTTATCTGCAATGTCAAAATTCCCAAAACTAATAGAAAGACCTATCGTTATCCATAAAGAAAAAGCGGTTGTAGGAAGACCTCCCGAGACGATAAAGCAAATTCTATGATTTTTGTTTAACACAATATTAACAAAGAGTAAATAAACTTAGTTAGACATTTACATGTCAAAGTTATCAAACTCACTTTAATGAATAAAACTAGTTTATTTTTTGTAGTATTTACATTTACGATTCTCAATGTTTTTGGTCAAAAACCTCAAAACAATCAACTAACAGTTGTTGGAAAAATCATTGATTCAAATACTAAAGAACCTTTAGAATACGCTACAATTGTTTTAAAAAATCAAAAAACAAAACAATTAAGTGGAGGTATTACTGATGAAAAAGGAAATTTTAATATTAAAATTAATCCAGGTACTTATGACATTAGTTTTGAGTTTATCTCATTTAAAACCCAAGAGATTCCCAATAAAATAATTAATTCAACACTTAATTTTGGAACTATTGAGTTATCTGAAGATACTGATAAATTGGATGAAATTGTAATAATTGCTGAAAAATCAACTGTCGAAATTCGTCTAGATAAAAGAATTTATAATGTTGGTAAAGACATGACTGTAAAAGGTGGTTCAGCATCTGATGTTTTAGACAATGTTCCCTCTGTAGATGTTGATGTAGAAGGAAATGTAAGTCTTAGAGGTAATGAAAATGTTAGAATATTAATAGATGGTAAACCTTCTGCTTTGGTTGGGTTGAGCGGTACAGATGCATTACGTCAATTACCTGCAGACGCAATAGAAAGAGTTGAGGTAATTACATCACCTTCAGCAAGATACGATGCCGAAGGTACTGCGGGGATTTTAAATATTATACTAAGAAAAGGAGTAGCAACTGGTCTAAATGGATCTATGAATGCCACTATTGGAGATCCAAAACAATATCGTATTGCATCTAATGTGAATTTTAGAACAAATAAATTCAATTTTTTTACAAATTTGGGATATAGAAATAGTTCAGGGCCGGGAAAATTTTTGACGAATTTGTCAATATTTGAAAATGAATCTTTTAATAGCTTACGAATTGAGGATAGAGATTTTGAAAGAAACAGAAATGGATACAATATTAATGTTGGATTAGAATATTTTTTATCTAAAAAGAGTTCAATCACTGGGACTTACTTTTACAGGGATTCTAACAATCAAAATTTATCAACAAATAATATTAGTGTTTTTGATGTAGATGATATTCTTGAGTATTCTGATCTTCGAATTCAAGATGAAGATGAAATTGATAACACCTCACAAATATCCTTAAATTATACAAACAACTTTAATACTAGTGGTCATAAATTAACAGTTGATGTTCAATATAGTGACAGTGAGGAAATAGAATCTGCATCAATCGATGATTCTTTAGCTACAGAAAATAACATTACAACCGAAAAATCTAAAAATACATTAATACAAACAGACTATACTCTACCTATAGGGGAAAATACTCAATTTGAATTTGGGTACAGAGGAGATTTTCAGGATTTAAATTCTAATTTTTTAGTAAATAGAATACCGGAACTAGACTTTAATCCCTCGAATAATCTGATCTTTGAACAGAATGTAAATGCCATTTATTCTCAGCTTGGAAATAAAATTAATAAGTTTTCTTACTTATTGGGGTTAAGAACTGAAATTACAGATGTAAAAGTTAGACTTACGAACACCAACGAAAATTTCGACTACAACTATTCAGAATTATTCCCTACAATCAATTTTGGTTTTGAAAGAACTGATAATCAAAGTTTCACCCTTGGATATAGTAGAAGACTAAGAAGACCAAGATACTGGTTCTTAAACCCTTTTGAATCAAGAAATAGTCAAAATATTATTTACAAAGGTAACCCAGGATTAATTCCAACATTTACAAATTCATTTGACCTTGGTTTTCTTCAAAAAATTGGAAAACTAACCTTAAATTCATCAATTTACTACCAGCATTCAATCAATGCTATTCAAAGAGTTAGTAGAGACGAAATTAGACTTCTAGACGGTGTAAACCAGGTAATTACTATAAGAGAACCTATAAATTTAGCCTCTGAGGATAGATTCGGATTTGAGTTAACTGCTAATTACAACCCTTCAAAAAAGGTTAGACTTTCAGGAAGTTTTAATGTATTTAAACAGGAGTCTAAGGGTGTATATGAGTATAATAAATTTACTATTGATGGTATTTCAGGAGAAATTAATTCTACCCCAGAACTCCAAGATATGGGAAATATAAATAACAGTTGGTTTAGCAGGTTTAATGCAACTTTTACCTTGCCTGGTAATATTCAAATGCAAAATAGATTATCTTACAGAGGCCCAAGATTTACAGCTCAAAGTGAATCTAAAGGCATATTTTCTACAAACATAGCCTTGAGTAAAGATTTGTTTAGTGAAAATGGAACAGTAGTATTAAACGTAAGTGATTTATTTAATTCTAGAAAATGGAGATCAACTAACTATAACCCAAATCGAGAAAATCCAACAAGTATAAATTATCAGGAATCACAATGGAGGGTTCGTCAAGTTTCATTAAACTTTACTTACAGATTTAACCAGAAAAAGAATCAAGTAAGAGAAAGAAGGAGTAACGAAGAGTTTGACGGTGGAGAAGGTTTTAGTACCCCATAAAACCCTTTTGTCAAACAAAAAAAAAGACTCACAATTTGTGAGTCTTTTTTTTTATATTTTTTTTAAAACTACTTTCCTTCTGCAGCTTTTTTTGCTTCTCTTTTTAATTTGAAATTTTCCCAAATAGTTCCTCCTAACCAGTATGGCACGACAAAGGTCAATAAGAATATTAACAACCAAAAACCAGTTGTAAAGATAAACATAAACAAAACCAATCCTGAAAACTGAGAAAAATCTAACATTTTACATAAATTAATAATGCAAAAATAATGGATAATTTTAATTGAAACTAACATTTCACTAAATATTTCAAGAATAAAATACTAATAAATGTTACTAACTGATTGTTGAGGATTTCGTAATTTTGTAATATCTTAGAAAAAGTATACATCATGAAGTTTAGAATAGAGAAAGATACCATGGGTGAAGTTAAAGTTCCTGCTGATAAGTATTGGGGTGCCCAAACAGAAAGATCTAGAAATAATTTTAAAATTGGCTCAGCTGCTTCAATGCCTTTAGAAATAGTTTATGGTTTTGCGTATCTTAAAAAAGCCGCTGCTTTCGCAAATACCCAGTTAGGTATTTTAGATACAGTAAAACGTGATTTAATTGCACAAGTATGCGATGAGATTTTAGTAGGGAAATTAGACGATCAATTTCCTTTGGTAATATGGCAAACAGGTTCAGGTACACAGTCCAATATGAATGTAAATGAGGTGATTGCAAACAGAGCTCACGAAATTACTGGTAAAAAAATTGGAGAGGGAGAAAAAACAATTCTACCCAATGATGATGTAAATAAGTCTCAATCCTCTAACGATACATTTCCAACAGGAATGCACATTGCCTGTTATAAAAAAATTGTAGAAAATACCATTACTGGAATTGAACAATTAAGAAATACACTGCAAAAAAAATCTGAGGATTTTAAAGATGTAGTTAAAATTGGACGAACTCATTTAATGGATGCTACGCCACTAACCTTAGGTCAAGAATTTTCTGGCTATGTTGCTCAATTAAATTTTGCCTTAAAAGCTTTACAAAATTCTTTAGAACACTTAAGTCAATTAGCTTTGGGAGGTACAGCAGTAGGAACTGGCTTAAATACACCTAAGGGATATGATGTCTTAGTTGCTAAATTTATAGCAGAATTTACAAACTTACCTTTTGTAACTGCTGATAATAAATTTGAAGCTTTAGCAGCACATGATGCTTTAGTAGAAACTCATGGTGCTCTCAAGCAAGTTGCTGTATCATTAAATAAAATTGCAAATGATATTAGAATGATGGCTTCAGGTCCTAGGTCTGGGATTGGAGAAATTATAATTCCCGCAAACGAACCTGGAAGCTCTATCATGCCAGGAAAAGTAAATCCAACACAAGCGGAAGCCATTACGATGGTTTGTGCACAAGTTATGGGAAATGATGTAGCTGTAACTATTGGTGGAACCCAAGGTCATTATGAATTAAATGTTTTTAAACCAATGATGGCTGCTAATGTTATTCAATCTGCTCAACTAATTGGAGATGCTTGTGTATCTTTTGATGTAAATTGTGTAAAAGGCATAGAACCCAATCATGAAAGAATTAATGAATTATTAAATAATTCATTAATGTTAGTTACTGCCTTAAATACTAAAATTGGTTATTATAAAGCTGCTAAAATTGCTACAACTGCTCATGATAATGGAACAACTCTGAAAGAAGAGGCAATTCGCTTAGGATATGTTACCGCTGAACAGTATGACAAATGGGTAAAACCTGAAGATATGACGGGTAGTATGAAATAAGGTATAACTCAATAGTATATTTTCCTAAAAACATTCCTAATATACAAGAAGTACATCCTGAAGTTAAAACCTACATACAACATATAGTTTTCATTTTTTAATGTAAGTTTGTCTAAACAATGTAATCAAGACATATGACAACTTTATTCATCAATATCAAAGAACTTATTCAAGTAAGAGAATTGAATGTAATGAAAGTGAGTGGAAAAGATATGGGAGTTTTACCTATAATCAAAAATGCTTTTTTATTGATTGAAGATGATATTATTATCGATTTTGGTGCTATGGATAAGCATGGTGATAAAAAAGCGGATAAAGTAGTTGATCTCAATGGAAAATTAGTTTTACCCACATGGTGTGATAGTCACACTCATTTAGTTTTTGCTGACTCAAGAGAAGAAGAATTTGTAGATCGAATAAAAGGACTAACCTATCAAGAAATTGCTCAAAAAGGAGGAGGAATATTAAACTCTTCAAAAAAACTTCAAAAAAAGACAGAAAAAGAACTCTATAAAGATGCGGCGAAAAGATTGGAAGAGCTCATAAAAAATGGAACAGGAGCAGTTGAAATTAAGTCCGGCTATGGTTTAACACTTAACAGTGAACTAAAAATGCTTCGTATAATAAAAAAATTAAAAGAAAACTTCTCAATTCCTATCAAAGCAACATTTTTGGGAGCACATGCAATCCCACTAAAATATAAAGAAAAAAGAGCTGAATATATTCAGTTAATTATTGATAATATGATTCCTGAAATAGCCAAACAAAAACTAGCAGATTATATTGATGTTTTTTGTGAAAAAGGTTATTTTACAATCACTGAAACAGATCAAATATTAAAAGCAGGAATAAAACACGGATTGATTCCAAAAATTCATGTCAATCAATTTAATTCAATAGGTGGTGTTAAAGTTGGTGTTAATAATAATGCTGTATCTGTAGACCATTTAGAAGTTTTAACAGATGAAGACCTAAGCATATTATCAAAATCAGATACTATGCCTGTTGCACTTCCAATATGTTCTTTTTTTTTAGGAATTCCATTCGCTAACGTAAGAAATATAATAGACTCTGATATTCCTTTGGCTATAGCCTCAGACTACAACCCTGGGTCTTCTCCTTCTGGCAATATGAACTTTGTAGTTTCTTTAGCTTGCATAAAAATGGAAATGACTCCTGAAGAAGCTATAAACGCAGCCACTATCAATGCTGCTTATGCTATAAATTTGTCTAAAGAAATTGGCAGCATATCCAGAGGGAAACTTGCAAATTTTATGATTACAAAACCTATAAAATCTTATCGCTATATACCTTATGCTTTTACTGATAATTGTATAGGAAAAGTTTATTTAAAAGGTAAAGAAACTCCAAGTATCTAATTTTTTTAAAAACATTAAAATTGTTTCATAAAATCGTATCATTTCTTTGTTTTATAAGTAAATCTAAAAATGAACATGGTGTTCACTCTCCTTTTGTATTTAATTTAATTACAACATGTTTTTATAAAAAAAAGAACGAGAAAAAATTGAATACTTTTTTAAATTATAAGAAAGATCTTTCAAAAAATATCTCATTATTGGAAATCTCTAATTTTGGCATCATATCTAATGTCCTGTTATCTAATAGAAGAAAACGTTTAAAGATGATCAAAGGCAAAGGGTTTTCTAACAAAAGAGCTATGTTATTAATAAATTTAATGCAATACTTTAAACCCGAGAACATATTAGAAATTGGTACTTCACTTGGCTTAAGTACTTCAGCGTTAGCTTCTTCAAATAAAAATTCAAAAATAACAACACTAGAAGGGTGTATAGAGACAGTAAGAATAGCAAAGGCTATGTTTGAAAAATATCATTTCAATCATGTAAAATTACTAACTGGTAATTTTAATTCTATTTTACCTAAAATATTTAAAAATACTATCTATGATTTTATTTATTTTGACGGAAATCATACCAGAAAAACTACTTTAGAATATTTTGAAGCGAGTTTAACATCAATAAACAACAATTCTGTTTTCTTATTTGTTGATATTCATTGGAATAAAGAAATGGAATTAGTATGGGAAGATATTAAAAATCATCCTCAAGTAACAGTTACCATAGACACCTATAAATGGGGATTTGTGTTTTTTAGAAAAGAACAAGAAAAAGAACATTTTAGCATCAGAATTTAAAATATTAAATTTACACTATGAAGATTTATACAAAAACAGGAGATAAAGGGGAAACCGGTTTGTTTGGAGGTACAAGAGTTTCAAAAGATCATTTAAGAATAGAATCTTATGGAACTGTAGATGAACTAAACTCTTATATTGGTTTGATTAAAGATCAAGCGATTGATAACCAAACAAAAGATATTCTTTTAAAAATTCAGCATGACTTATTTACTATTGGATCAATGCTATCAACACCAATAGAAAATGAGATACTTAAAAATGGAAAAGAGCGTTTAAATATTCCTAAAATAAACAATGCATCTGTAATATTTTTAGAAAACACGATAGATGAAATAAACTCAAAACTTTCTGCAATGACTCATTTTATACTTCCTGGAGGCCACACCACGGTGTCATTTTGTCATATTGCAAGATGTGTTTGTAGAAGAGCCGAAAGATTATCTGTTTCACTTCACCAAAAAGAAGGTATTAATCCTATTATTTTAACATATCTCAACCGACTATCTGACTTTCTTTTTATGCTGGCACGGAAGTTGTCTAATGATTTATCAGTTCAGGAAGTTAAGTGGATTCCTGAAAAATTATAAATAAGTTCTTTTTTTTTATAAATATATATTTCAAAAAAAACTTGCTTTTTTCAGTAAAAAAATTACTTTTGCAGAAATTAAATAGTATTGAAATGTATTGGACTTTAGAACTTGCATCCTATTTAGCTGATGCTCCTTGGCCAGCAACTAAGGATGAGTTAATAGATTATGCAATTAGAACTGGAGCTCCCCTTGAAGTTGCTGAGAATTTACAAGAGATTGAAGATGAAGGAGACTCCTATGATTCTATCATAGAAATTTGGCCAGACTATCCAACTGAAGATGATTATCTTTGGAACGAAGACGAATATTAAAAAAACAAAATCAAACAAAAAAAAAAGTCTCTTTTGAGGCTTTTTTTTTTACTTTTAAAGTCTTTTATCTTTAGTAAAAAAAAGAAAAAATAAAATATAGCTTAAATAATGAGTATCCTAAATTCAGTTATCAAATTATTTGTTGGTGATAAACAACAAAAAGATTTAAAAATACTAAAACCTATTGTTGATAAAGTAACTGCTTTTGAATCTTCATTGTCAGTTTTATCTAATGATCAATTAAGAGATAAAACAATTGAATTCAAAGAAAAAATAGCTGTAGCTAAAAAAGCTTATGCTAAGAAAATAAAAGCTTTAGAAAAAGAGGCTAAAGAGGCAGAAATAGACAGGCAAGAAGATATTTTTTCTGAAATAGACAATTTACAAAACCAAGCTTATGATGCATCAGAAGTTGTTTTAAATGACATTATGCCAGAGGCTTTTGCAGTTGTAAAAGAAACTGCTAAACGTTTTGTTAACAATGAAAAAATTGAAGTTACAGCAACACCATTTGACAGAGAGCTTTCTGCAACTAGAGAACACGTTGTTTTAGATGGGGATAAAGCCTTTTGGCAAAACTCTTGGGATGCATCAGGAAAGCCTGTTATATGGGATATGATTCATTATGATGTGCAACTAATTGGTGGTTCCGTATTGCATCAAGGTAAAATTGCAGAGATGATGACAGGAGAAGGTAAAACCTTAGTTTCTACTTTACCTGTATATCTAAACGCATTAACTGGTCAGGGAGTTCATCTTGTAACAGTCAATGACTATTTGGCAAAACGTGATAGAGCTTGGATGGCTCCCATGTTTGAATTTCATGGATTAAGTACAGATTGTATTGATTTTCACCAACCAAATTCTGAAGAAAGAAGAAAAGCATACAATGCAGATATTACCTATGGCACAAACAACGAATTTGGTTTTGACTATCTTAGAGATAATATGGCTAGCTCTAAAGAAGATTTAGTTCAAAGAACTCCAAATTATGCTATCATTGATGAAGTAGACTCTGTTTTAATTGATGATGCAAGAACACCTTTAATAATATCAGGACCTGTACCACAAGGAGATCGTCACGAGTTTAATGAATTAAAACCTTTGGTAAATGATTTAGTTACACAACAAAATAAATATTTAATTGGGGTTTTAGCAGAAGCCAAAAAATTAATAGCTGAAGGAAATACCAAAGATGGAGGGTTTTTGTTATTACGAGTTTTTAGAGGTATTCCAAAAAACAAAGCACTTATAAAATTTCTATCACAAGAAGGTATTAAATTATTGTTACAAAAAACAGAAAACACTTATATGGCAGACAATAATAAATTGATGCCAGAAGTAGATGAGGAATTATGGTATGTAATTGAAGAAAAAAATAATTCTATTGATTTATCGGACAAAGGAATTGCAGCCTTATCTACCAAAACTAGTGACGATAATTTCTTTGTATTACCTGACTTAGGCGTAGAAATTGGAGCTATAGACTCGACAGAGTTAACCCCAGATAAAAAAACTGAATTAAAAGAAGTATTATATAAAGACTTTAGTATAAAAAGTGAACGGATTCATACAATGAATCAGCTCTTAAAAGCCTATAGTTTATTTGAAAAAGATGTAGAATATGTTGTAGTGGAGAATAAAGTTATGATCGTTGATGAACAAACCGGTCGAATTATGGATGGTCGTCGCTACTCAGACGGTCTGCATCAAGCAATCGAAGCCAAAGAAAATGTAAAAATTGAAGATGCAACGCAAACCTTTGCAACAGTAACATTACAAAACTATTTTAGAATGTATCGCAAGTTGTCTGGTATGACTGGAACTGCAATTACTGAAGCAGGAGAACTCTGGGAAATATATAAATTAGATGTTGTAGAAATCCCCACAAACAGACCTTTATTAAGAGACGATAAAGAAGACTTTATATACAAAACTACGCGTGAGAAGTACAATGCAGTGATAGAAGACATTGTACAACTAGTAGAGAAAAAAAGACCTGTTTTAGTAGGAACAACTTCTGTTGAAATTTCAGAATTACTAGGAAGGATGTTACAAATGCGAAAGATTAAACATAATATTTTAAATGCTAAATTACACAAAAGAGAAGCAGATGTTGTAGCTGAAGCTGGTAATCCAGGGATCGTAACTATTGCAACAAATATGGCAGGTCGTGGTACAGATATTAAACTATCTGATGAAGTAAAAGCTGCAGGAGGTTTAGCTATCATTGGAACAGAAAGACATGATTCTCGTAGGGTAGATAGACAATTACGTGGAAGAGCTGGTAGGCAGGGTGACATAGGTTCCTCACAATTTTATGTAGCTTTAGATGATAATTTAATGCGTTTATTTGGTTCAGATAGAATTGCAAAAATGATGGATAGAATGGGATTAAAAGAAGGGGAAGTAATTCAACATTCTATGATATCTAAATCTATCGAAAGAGCTCAAAAAAAAGTTGAAGAAAATAATTTTGGAATCAGAAAACGTCTTTTAGAATATGATGATATTATGAATGCTCAAAGAGAATTTGTATATCAAAGAAGAAGACATGCTTTAGATGGTAATAGATTACAAATAGATATTGCCAACATGATTTATGAAACTTGTGAGGCTATTATAAATCAAAATAAAGCAATAAAAGACTTTCAAAATTTTGAATTTGAATTGATTCGATACACATCTATGACCTCTCCGTTTGGTGAAAATGAGTTTAATAACCTTGATGAATTAGAGCTAGTAAATAAATTATATGAAATTGTATCATTACACTATAAGGAAAAAGTTGAAAAAAATGCACTTTTAACCTATCCGGTAATTAAAAATGTTTTCGAAAACGAAGGTGATCGATATGAACGTATTGTTGTTCCTTTTTCTGACGGAATTAAAACATTACAAGTTGTTACAAATTTAAAAGAAGCATATGACACAAAAGGAAAATCATTAGCTTCAGATTTTGAAAAAAATATCACATTAGCTATTATTGATGAAAATTGGAAAGACCATCTTCGCCAAATGGATGAATTAAAACAATCGGTTCAAAATGCATCTTATGAGCAAAAAGATCCTTTGTTGATTTATAAGTTTGAGGCATTTGAACTTTTTAAAATAACCATAGATAAAATAAATCGTGAGGTATTATCTTTTTTGTTTAAAGGAGAATTACCAAATCAAGCTAACAATCAAATTTCAGAAGAACGAAAGAAGACTACACAAAAATTAAATTTAAGTAAGGCTAATGTTCAAAATACTACTGAACAAGCTATTAGTAATTCTAGACAACAACAAACAGAACCTGTTGAAACTATTGTAAGAGAACAACCTAAGATTGGTAGAAATGAACGAGTAACTATAAAAAATGTGATGAGTGGAGATGAAAAAGTTGTTAAGTTTAAACAAGCTATCCCTCTAATAGAAAAGGGGGAATGGGTTTTAGTGAAAAATTAAATTGTATTCGTTAAAATTATAAACCCTGAAATTCTGAATCCATTTTTAAATACTCCAAAAATTCTTGTTTGGTGTCTTTGTTTTTAAATTTTCCTCCAAATTCTGCAGTTACAGTACTACTCTCTATATCTTTAATACCTCTAGAGTTTACACATAAATGTTTTGCATCAATTACACATGCAACATCTTTGGTTCCCAAAGATTTTTGCATAAACTGTACAATTTGCATCGTAAGTCTTTCCTGAACTTGTGGTCTTTTAGCAAAATAATCAACGATACGGTTCATCTTAGACAAACCAATCACCTTTCCTTTTGAGATGTAAGCTACATGAGCACGACCAACTATTGGTAATAAATGGTGCTCACAAGTAGAATAAACGATAATATTTTTTTCAACCAACATCTCCTCATAATTATAATTATTATCAAAAGTTGATGCCTTTGGTTGGTTCTTTGGATTTAACCCCATAAATAATTCCTTAACAAAAGCTTTAGCTACTCTTTTAGGAGTACCTTGAAGACTATCATCTGACAGATCCATTCCTAGGGTGATTAAAATATCTTTAACGCTTTCTTGAATTCTATCCATTTTTTCTTCATCAGATATTATGAATGCATCCTCGCGTAAGGGAGTTTTGGCCGAAGTCATGATATGATTGTCACCGATCTCCTCGATTCTATCTTCTTTATTTTTAATATTTAATTCTATCATCACGCATTTATTTTAATTCGCAAATTTACGACATAAAGTAATATGATTATTGCATTTTATTAATCAATTCATCTAAAGTGCAAACAGTTTGAGAACCGTTGTTCATATTTTTTAGCATAAACTTATTCTGTTGAATTTCAGAAATCACAAATGAAATTTGACGAGTAGATACATATTTCCACTGTTTCTTCTGCTGTTTGTTGCTAGATGCTGTATCTGGATATATTTCAGTTTTTACCCCTGCATTTCTTAATTGTTTTAGTGCTTCTAATTGAATATCATTGTCTTCCTTGTTAAAATTCAGAAACAATAACTTAGGTTTTGGAAGAGTAACAGTATCAAATAAGCCAAGCTCTTCTAATACCAAATAAATTCTATCTAAACCAAAAGATATCCCTACTCCACTCACATCCTTTAACCCAAAGATTCCAGTTAAATCGTCATACCTTCCTCCCCCACCAATAGAGCCAATATCAACACCATCTGGAGCTGAAACTTCAAAAATAGCTCCCGTGTAATAGTTTAAACCCCGTGCTAGCGTTACATCTATTTCTAAAGAAGCCGATTGCAGTCCTAGATTATTGATAGTATTCACAACAAAACGCAACTCCTCAACTCCTTTTTTCCCTTCTTCAGATGCTGATAATAAAACATCTAAAATATTTAACCGATCTGTATTTGATCCTGAAAGATTAAAAAGAGGAGTTACTTTTTTAATAGCTTCAATAGATATCCCTTTTTCTAGCATTTCTTTTTCAACACCACTAGAACCAATTTTATCTAACTTATCTAGAGCTACAGTAAAGTCTATCAACTTATCTTTTGCTCCAATCACTTCAGCTATTCCAGCTAAAATTTTTCTGTTATTAATTTTTATAGTCGTACCAGTTAATTTTAAATTGAAAAAAACAGTATCATACAATTGAATAAAATCTACCTCTTGTAACAAAGACTTGCTTCCTACTACATCTGCGTCACACTGAAAAAACTCACGAAAACGACCTTTTTGAGGGCGATCTGCTCTCCAAACAGGTTGTATTTGATAACGTTTAAAAGGGAAAGTAATATCATTTTGGTTTTGCACTACGTATCTAGCAAAAGGAACTGTTAAATCATATCGAAGTGCTTTCTCAGAGATTTGAGAAGTTAACTTAGTGCTGTTTTTTTGTGCTAGAAGATTACTATCTGCCTTTTTTAAAAAATCTCCTGAATTTAGAATTTTGAAAATCAAACGATCACCTTCTTCACCATACTTTCCCATTAAGGTAGTAGAGTTTTCAAAACTTGGAGTTTCTATAGGCTGAAAACCAAAGGTTTCAAAAGCAGATTTCATCGTATTTATAATATACATACGATTGGCTACTTCTGTAGATGAAAAATCTCTGGTTCCTTTTGGAATGCTTGGTTTCATAAAAACAATATTCAGTTATCTAATCATAGCTAAAATATTAAATCTAGCTTTGAGTGCAAATATCCGAAAAAACTTGGAAAGTACTATTCTATCACATTTGTTTTATTTTTTCTTTGAAGTGAAAAAATACTTGCATTTAATTCAAAACCTAACAACAATATAATAGCGTTCAGCCAAATAAATAGCATTAAAATTAAAAGTGTTCCTATAGAACCATATAATTCGTTGTATTGTGCGAATTCATTAACGTAATATCCAAAAAGATAAAAAGTAAGGATAGATAATATAGTAGTGAATATGGTTCCTGGAGAGAAAAATCTAGAATGTTTGCCACTTTTAGTACCAAATTTATACAAGATAGAAACAATCGTGAAAATCATCACTAAAAACAATAGTCCTCTTCCAAATCGCAACCAAAGTGTTTCGTTATCTATCCAACCTTTATTCATAAAAGCATCTAATAATAATTGATAAAAACCTGTCAAAGAAACAGTAATAACTAAAAATAAAGCCATCAATAAAGAAACAAACATCGATAGAAAATAAGCCTTAAAAACATTACGAATTTCTTTTACATGGTATGAGTATTCAAATCCCCCAAAAATAGCATTAACCCCATTAGTCATTAAAAAGATAGACACTAAAAAACCAAAAGATAACAGCCCAGCTTGTTTATTACCAATAATATCTAATAAGACGGTATCTACAGCATCAAAGGTTTTGGGTGGTAAGATTTCAGAAATTAACGTCATTAATCCTTCCTGAAAACCGTCTATAGGAATATAAGGAATTAGTGTTAGAACAAATAGCATAAAAGGAAAAATAGCCATAAAAAAACTGTAAGCTATCCCACCAGCTCTAGTGGTTAATGCACCTTCAATAATACCAATAATATACATTTCTATAACGTCATAAAGCGACATTCCTTCTAAGCCAGGGATTTTTATTTTCTTCCCATATTTGACAAAAATATTTAATACCGGTATTTTCTTTAGTTTATCTTCTATTTCTTTACTCATTTATTGTTGAAATAATTAAATATATAATCTATTTATTAATATTTTATTTTCAATTGTTCGTAAAAATATTACAAGAATAAAAAGCAAAAAATAATGCTTCTCATTAAACAGCTTTTAAACTTAAATCCATATTGTATACAGAATGGGTTAGTGCACCTGAGGAGATAAAATCTACTCCGCATTCGGCAAATTTTCTAATTGAAGTCTCATTAATACCACCAGATGATTCAGTGAAGCATTTTCCATTGATTAATGCAACTGCTTTTCTGGTATCTTCAAATGAAAAATTATCAATCAAAATTCGATAAACTCCTTCATTTAGAAGTATCTCTTCAATCTCATTGAGGCTTCTAGCCTCTACAATAATTTTTAAATCTAATTTTTTATCACTTAAATATTGTTTGGTCTTTGCAATAGCTTGTGAGATTCCACCTGCAAAATCGATATGATTGTCTTTAATCATCACCATATCGTATAATGCAAAACGATGGTTAACACCTCCTCCAATTTTTACTGCCCATTTCTCTAATGCTCTAAATCCTGGAGTAGTTTTTCTAGTATCTAAAATTTGAGTTTTTGTTCCCTTTAATAAATTGACAAAAGAATTTGTTTTTGTAGCAATAGCACTCATGCGTTGCATAGCATTTAACACGAAACGTTCTGATTGAAGAATTGATCGGGATTTGCCGGAAACTTGAAAAACAATGTCTCCATGGGTAACTTTAGAACCATCATCAATAAAGCTTTCTATAAGTAAGTCTTTATCAAAATACTTAAATACTTTTTTAGCAAAAGCTACACCAGCAATAATACCAGTTTCTTTTACCAATAAATTAGCTTTTCCTTGAGCATATGGAGGAATACAAGACAGAGAGGTGTGATCTCCACTACCAACATCTTCTCTAAAACCATTTTTTATGATGAGGTTTAATTCATCTTCAAATTGTTCAATGGAGATCATATTTTTTATATTACATAAGCTAAAGTACAATTAAATGAGATAAATGATAACAATAATTGTAATTTTGAAAAATGAAAATAAAAATGCTGGTTATTGGTAAAACAGATGATAAAAATATTGAGCAACTAATTGAAAAATATCAACAAAGATTAAAGCACTATATAAATTTTGAAATGGAAATCATCCAAGATATTAAAAATGTTAAGAATTTAAGTCAGCTACAACAAAAAGAAAAAGAAGGCGAGTTGATTCTTTCCAAAGTTAAAAGTACTGATCAATTAGTAGTATTAGATGAGAAAGGAAAAGAATATCGGTCTTTAGAATTTGCTTCTTTTTTACAAAAGAAAATGAATTCAGGCATCAAACAATTGGTTTTAGTTATTGGAGGTCCTTATGGGTTTTCTGAAGCGGTCTATAAAAAAGCTACTGGAAAAATATCCTTATCTAAAATGACCTTCTCCCATCAAATGATTCGCCTTTTTATAGTTGAACAATTGTATAGGGGGTTTACCATTCTTAAAAATGAGCCTTATCATCATGAATGAATAATCTTAAATTAATTAGTTTAGTAAAATGAAATTAGTCTTTGCCACAAATAACCTGCATAAGTTAAGAGAAGTACAAGAAATGCTTTCTAATTCTATAGAAGTGCTTTCTTTAAAAGATATTGGTTGTTTTGAAGATATAGAAGAAACTGATAGTACTCTGGAGGGCAATGCCAAATTAAAAGCTGATTATATTACTGAAAAGTATGGATTTGATTGTTTTGCTGATGATACTGGACTAGAAGTAGAAGCTTTAGATGGAAAACCAGGAGTGTATTCTGCTAGATACGCTGGAGAACATGGAAATGCAGAAAAAAATATGGAAAAACTTCTTAATGAACTTCAAAATAAGTCCAGTAGAAAAGCAAAATTCAGAACTATTATTGCTTTAAATCTTAGAAATAAACAATACCTTTTCGAAGGAATCTGTGATGGTGAAATTTTAAATGAGAAATCAGGAGTAAAAGGTTTTGGTTATGATCCAATCTTCAAACCAAAAAATGCTTCATCTTCATTTGCTGAGATGAACTCAGAAGAAAAAAATATAATTTCTCATAGGGGAATTGCCATTCAAGAATTGGTTCAATTTTTAAATTCATTATAGTTGATTATTCAAAAATCATACACAAAACAATTTATTACACTTTCTTTTGTGATGGT
>TARA_B110000003_G_scaffold17243_1_pt1 | contig 36557 bp, 21 predicted proteins | sample TARA_B110000003 | Tara Oceans TARA_B110000003 (sample SAMEA4396424) | marine metagenome | biome: Westerlies Biome; feature: [SRF] surface water layer (ENVO:00010504); material: water (ENVO:00002006), including particulate matter (ENVO:01000060) such as... | depth 5 m
AAAAATATTTCGACCTCTTTCCGCTCGAATCAATCGATCTTCCCATCATAAAAAGAGGAGACGTCGAGGACACTTTTAAACAAACCGTCACTTCCCCGGAAGATGATCGAAGCGGTGATCGAGGATCAAAACTTTACGACACCCTTATTGCTTCTTACGGCGGAAAGCGCGAACTCGCTCTCAAGAAATTTATTCAAGCCTACCTCGCTTCAGTTGCCTCTGTCGATGACCTCATTGGCGATATTCTTGATACCATTGAAGGCTCACCCCTCAACGATAATACAATCGTCATTTTAACCTCAGACCACGGATGGGGGATGGGTGAAAAAGATTACCTCTATAAAAACTCTCTCTGGCAAGAAAGCACACGAGTTCCTCTTGTTATAGCTGGTCCGAATTTAGCTCAGGCCAAAACGTGCCAAAAACCGGTCAGCCTCATCGACCTTTACCCCACCCTCATTGATCTTTGCGGACTCTCAAAAGAAACAAAAAAATCCGCGAAAGGTCGACCACTTGACGGATATTCACTCAAGCCGCTTTTGCTAAATCCAACTGGAAAATGGTCTGGGCCAGATGCCGTCCTCACAGCCATGTATAAATGGGCAAACTACTACGACCCCGCAAAGCAAAACTATGCTCTCCGCGATCAAAATTGGCGCTATATTCGATACGAAAATGGCAAAGAAGAGCTCTATCACGTCAAAAACGACCCCCATGAATGGCATAATCTCGCCCTTAAGCCCGATCACCAAGAAACTTTAAAAGCATACCGGAAGGCGATGCTCGCAAGAATTCCTGCCTCCATTCCTCAACCCAAGCCCACCAAGAAAGATGCCGAAATTTGGAAAGATCGTTATTTCAAAAAGCATCCAAGCGCTGATGCCGATCAAGATGGGAAACTCAATTGGCCAGAACTGCAAGCACACAAAAAATCTCAACTTAAAAAATAGACGATCTATGAAGATTTTCTTCGCCCTCTTCTCTCTAACCCTGGCTATTACAGGCCAAGAGAAACCCAACTTGATTGTCATTATGACAGACGACATGGGTTATGCTGACGTGGGATTTAATGGGTGTAAGGACATTCCTACACCACACATCGACTCGATTGCTTCCAATGGGGTCAAGTTCACCTCAGGCTATGTTGCCTATTCGGTTTGCGGACCGAGCCGGGCCGCTTTCATGACCGGCCGATACGGGCAGCGATTCGGCTTCGAGCGAAACCCACAATATCGCACTCAGGACGAAAATATGGGACTCCCCTTGGGCGAAGATACGATCGCTTCAGCCCTTCGGAAAGTCGGCTATTATTCTGGGGTGATTGGAAAATGGCATCTTGGTGCGACAAAAAAACACCACCCTCTAAAGCGGGGTTTTCAAGAGTTTTACGGGCACCTTGGAGGGGGGCATCAATACATGCCCGAGATGCTCAATATCGAAGACAGCTATGCGGCAAAGGATGAACCCCAGAGCTATCGCACCTGGATTCTCAAAGACCACAAGCCGGTTCCCCCTCGAAAATACCTTACTGATGATTTTTCCGACGAAGCGGTCAGCTTTATCGAGCGGAATCATAACAAGCCGTTCTTTTTATTCCTCTCCTACAACGCGCCACACACCCCGCTCCAAGCACCGCAGAAGTATCTCGATCGCTTTCCCCACCTTAAAGAAGGGAAACGCAGAACCTACGCAGCTATGGTCAGTGCTGTCGATGATGGCGTAGGGCGCGTCCTTAGCTCTTTAAAAAAGAAGCAGATTAATCAAAATACCATCGTTTTTTTCCTTTCGGACAATGGAGGACCCACCACCAAAAATGGCTCTAACAATTCTCCTCTTCGAGGAGACAAAGGCGATGCTTGGGAAGGTGGTTGGAGAGTCCCTTTCGCAGTCCAATGGCCACTTGGACTTCAGAAAGGAACAGAATATGACCACCCCGTCGTTTCGCTCGATATTATGGCCACGATCGCAGCGAGAGCAGGAGCACCAATCTCTATCGATCGACCGCTCGACGGCGTGAATCTTATCCCTTTCTTAATCGGAAAAAAAGAGGGACCTCCTCATCAAGGAATTTTTCTTCGCAAGTTTGACTCAGGGTCCACGGCCGTTCGCAGTGGCAGCCACAAGCTGGTGACCTATGAAAAAAAAGCCTTCACCGGCCTCTATGACCTTCGCGAGGATATCGGAGAATCCAAAAATATCCGCGGTCAATCCCCGGGTGAAGTTTCCCGGTTGAAGATGCTTTGGGAGAATTGGAACAAGTCTAATGTCGACCCAGTCTTCAAAGGTCTTATCCACACCCCCGCTTGGAAAAAGAAGCGGAATCAAGCTACTCGTAAGAAAGCTAAACCAAATCAGAAGTAATTCCACTCCTATGATGAAGATAAGAATTCTCACGATCCTTTTCGCGCTCTTCTCGACTGCACTCAGCAATGATAAGAAGCCAAATATCATTTACCTGATGCTTGATGAATGGGGATACTTCGAGTCCGGTCATATGGGACATCCAGAATTACTGACTCCAAACATTGATCGTTTCGCAAGTGAAGGGATGCGTTTCACCAATGCCTACGCGGGAGCCCCGGTATGCGGCCCAACTCGTTGTGTCCTTCTCACCGGACTACATTCGGGTCACACCTCGATGCGATCCAACAATGGATTTGCTCCCATCCGCGCGAACGAACCCACCCTAGCAAGCATGCTTAAACCACAGGGCTATGCCACCGGAGGTTTTGGCAAGTGGGGGATTGGTGGTCGTGGGACCAGTGGAGTTCCTGAAAATCATGGGTTTGACGAATTCTTCGGATACTACGATCAAGTTCATGCTCACACTTTTTACCCGAAATACCTCATTAGAAATAGTGAGGAAGTGCCATTGCAAGGCAATGACAGCACAAGCTTCTACGAAGGAAAAACCCACGCTCAAACCGAAATCTTTAAGGAGTCATTAGGCTTCATCGAAAAGCACTACCAAAGGCCCTTCTTCTGCTACCTACCATGGACCCCGCCGCACGGGCTCTGGGGTATCGATGAGGACGATCCTTCATGGCAACTCTTCAAGGACAAACCCTGGAAAGCTGGCCAGCGAACGAAGCGCGATGCCCGGGTCTATGCAGCCTTCATGCACATGGTCGACCGACAGCTGGGAGAGATCATCTCCCTCCTTAAAGAACTCAAAATTGATGACAACACTCTCATTTTCCTCTGCGGAGACAATGGAGGACAAGCCTACTTTAAAACTCCAGATCGGCCGCATGGATTCTTCGGCCCCAACTTTAATCGTAAAACTGGCAAACGCTTTCGCGCCGGTAAGGGATCCCTTTATGAAGGAGGCCTCAAAGTCCCCTTCCTCGCTCGTTGGCCCTATAAGATCAAGGCAGGCGACGTGACCGATCACCTGTGTTACTTCCCAGATATTATGCCGACGTTAGCCGAGCTCGCCGGCGCAGAGTGCCCTGAAACGGATGGAGTCTCTTTTGTTCCTACTCTCAAGGCTCAAGCCCCACAAAAAACTCACGACATCCTTTATTGGGAGTATCTCGGTCAAACAGCTGTCCGCATGAAAAACTGGAAAGCTTACCAAGCAAAAAAGGGAAAGTGGAAACTCTTTGACCTGTCCAAGGATCTCGAAGAAAACAACGACCTCTCAAAATCCCAACCAGATATTCTCAATCAACTCATCGCAGTCGCAAAATCGTCACACCAACCGATTCATCCCGGAAAGATCTTGAACCGTGAATTGATTGATAAAGACCGGAAGCAAGCTCCGCATGGAAAGAAACAAAAAAAGCAATAGGCTCACCTTTTTTGAAGATTCAGCGGTTGTGGACTTCGCAGATACGCAAAGAAATCACTTAATTCCTGTTCACTGAGACCATTCAAAAGTCCGGGTGGCATCAAGCTTGTTCTTGTTGGCTCTAAAGATAGCACCTGGTCCGCAGCAATCGTCAAGGGAGCTCCGCCCGCAGGCTGCAAGATGACAACACGTTTATTTTTCGTCTTAAGAAACCCCATAATCTTACGGCCATCCCCAACCTCCAGAATATAATTTTCGAAGCCTTCCCGGATTTCCCGGCTAGGTTCTAAAATTGAGGGGAGCAGAGTTTTGAGATCCTCCCGCTGATATGAAGTCAGGGAGGGTCCTATGTCTCCGCCATCTGCATGAAGAACATGGCAAGCCGCACAACGAGCCTTGAAAAGAGCATGCCCATTTCGTATGTTTGGCTTTATCGATTTCGCTAGAATAGCCTGAACCTTTTGAATTTCGACCTCGGAAGTCTTCTCAGGATCAGTTGCTTTGGGGAAGAGCATCTCTAATTTTTGAAGATGTTCAGGATGAGCTCTCGATACGATCTGCTTTTGTAAATCCGGTGTTAAAAGCCCCTTTAAAGCCTTGTCCTTTGTAGCCATGCCAAGCCATTGGCTGATCCAAGATGCACGAGAAAGCAGCAGGATTTCAGCAGCCTGAATTTCCTCTGGTCGGAGAGTGGGTAGGCGCTTCAAGACTGCCTTTGCAATTTCAGGGGAGTCGATACCCTGAAGGCTTGCAAAGATTTGGATGAGAATTCCAGCGTCTTTAACATCCAATAGAGCTAATAACTTGGATGTCGCATCAGGATGAGGGGTTTCCCCAAAGTATTCAATGAGCCGAAGAAGCGCTTCACGATTTTTTTTCAGCCCCTCTAATTCCCTAAGCGCCTCATTTAGAACGGAACGATTCTGGGGGAACAAACGTAATTCGAGATGCAAAGGTAAGTCGGCCCTTCCAGCTAAAGCTAGAATCATCTCCTCCGGAATCGTCGCAAACGAGCGCCCTTTAAATGCCTCATCAAAATGAAACCAAAGTTCTCGTTGCTCATTCTTAGTGAATTCACCGATCGCAGAAAGCATCTCGGCAGATAACTTTAAATCTGTGAGATTTCCACTGGCAGCAAGCCATCGGTTAAGCCTAACAAAAACCTTGGGGGCCATCACTTCTTTGCGCAAAAGAAGTGCCACACATTCCCCCGGAAAATTTTCACAGTGTGGCTCAATTGCCCACCAAGTCAGAAGAGAAAGCTGCGTGTTATTGCGAATGCTTTTGTTACCAAGAATTGGATGCAAAATAGCCAGAGCCTCTTGCATCGGAAGACGGGCTGCCGAAGAAGCCGCTTGCGCTAGCACTTCAAGATCTTCCTCAGCCACCAAGACCTCACTCAACTCGGCAAGATGCGCGGGAGTCAATTCATCATTATCAACCGCGAGTCGAATCGCCCAACGGCGAACATGGGGATTATCACTTCTCATCGATTTCCGAAAAATTGGGATCGCCAAACCATCAATCAAGCTCCAGCACCAGAGCCCCTCAAGAGCAAGTTGCCCTTTCTCATCAGCAATCCACTCCTCTATTGTAGGCAGTGCATTCTCCCGGTCTTTGTGTTGCCAGAGCGCGCGGCGAGCCTCTTCTCGCCACCATCGATTTGAACTCTTGAGGTGCTCTAGCAACTCCAAGACAGTGAGCTTTGAAAAATTAAATTTCTTCAGGACCTTATTTTCCCGTGCTCGGATCCGAAAGAGTCGTCCATCATTGGCATGCAATTGCCCTTCTGAATGCTTGAGGTGATTACACTGCTCATCATACCAATCACAAACGTAAAGAGCACCATCCGGACCGGTATCCACGTAGACCGGACAAAACCACCTGTCGTCCTTCCGAACATCCACAATCCCATTTGGAACTACCGAAAAATTAAGCCCCTCCAACTTTGGACGGTATGACCCAACCCCCAGCGTTAGAGGATTTGCAAAAACCATTGCGCCCTCAAAGCGAGCCGGAAGCTCTCCTCCCTCATACATCATAATGGAATTTGTCACTCGGGCATACTTCTGATGAAGGATACCAGGAAGATACCCATAAGTGTGCGGATTAGAAAGCTCGCCATGCTTCCCAAAAGTCTTCTGATAATAAGCCCCTTGGTGGTAATAGAATGCGACATGGGCGGTATTACTTCCGGAGTAGAGACGCCCCACCGAATCAAATTCGCAGCTTAGATTATTTCCCCCGCCCTCGGCGAAGATCTCAAAAACCCTTCTCTTCGGATGATATCGCCAAATCAACTGTCCCGCTCGCACTACTGGGGGATCCCTTTTCCCCTCCACCGTAACTCGCAACGAGGTTGTAGAACCGTTGGCACCATAAAGCCAACCATCGGGGCCCCAATTCAGCGAATTCGCGAGTGAATGTGAGTCTTCAATTCCGAAGCCACGAAGATGAACCTGCGGTGGACCATCTGGTTTATCGTCACGATCCTTATCCTCATAAAATAAAAGATACGGTGGCTGGAGGACCCATAAACCACCGTGACCATGCGCAAAACTAGTACAGAAATTCAGCCCCTCTAAAAATGGAGAGACCTTGTCAAAAAAACCATCGCGATTGCTGTCCTCGTGGATACTTATGAGATCTTTCCCAGGCACATACTCGGGATGCCCGGGAGGGCTTGGCAGCTTATCGTATTCGCTACGCCAAAAACGATCCTTTCCCACCACCTTTGATCCAGCGGGAAAAGGATACTGACGATACTGCGCCACCCACATTCGTCCCCGATGATCGAAATTCAGGAAAATCGGCTGCTCAACCACGGGGTGGGATGCCACTAAATCAATCGTAAGATCATCGCCGGATAGCCAAGAAGACTCCTCAGCAAACACCGTAGAAATGAGGGAAATGATTAAGAGTCTGGTCGTTCGAATCACGGTTCCTTACTACGTTAATTTGACTACGCAATCTATCGAGGAAGAAAGATTAGACTTCAGTAAAAGTCCTTAACGGAAAAGCGCGTCCCTTATTGCCAAATAAGGGACAATTATATTGATCCAATCATTTCTCTAAAATTGGGAGAGGTGTGATTTTTTTAATCAGTCGCCATTCATCGAGACTCAACGGTCGATAGCCTCTGGGAAATTCGCACCACCCAAAACCCCAGCGCCAAGGGGTCGGCAGCCAGGGAGTTCCCCCAACTCTCACTCCCACATAAGCCAATTGAGCAATCACTGGCTTCCCTTTACGGAGAATCCCATCTCTTAGTTTCCGGTCTGCATCCCTCCGCTCCTTCCAGGTTCCACCCTTCCAATAGGCATAATCATGAACCACGCAATTGTCACGCCAGAGCACCAGCTCACTACTGGTTCCGTCAGGATAAAAAGTACATCCATCAGACTGGAATTCAAGCAATTGGGGAGTGCTCATAGTCCCACAACCAGTCACACAAAAGAACAACATCAAAAGTGGACTTACTGCCACGGGAATCTTAGTCAGTGGAATTTTCATCTTATCATCAGATATCGAAATTGATGCTTTATCATTACCTCGTAAACAGGATTGAAATCAGAAATGACTGCGGGCTAAAGCCTATTATTTCCTCGTAATACTCCGGTAGAACGATTCGTATTCCAAAAATACCTTTATGAAATTACTACCAATCTTTCTCGCCCTCCCATTTTGGAACGTCCACGCCGAGCTTCTCACCCTGCCGCTCTGGACCAGCGAGATCCCCGGCGAAAAAGAGCAAAAAGTGGGCAAAGAAAAAGTCGAAGATCGTAACAACGATGGCATCACCCGCACTTCAAATGTCAGTAAACCTACGATCACAATCTACCCAGCTCACGCAGACAAGACCACCGGAGCTGCTGTCATAGTAGCCCCAGGGGGAGGCTATAGCATTCTCGCCTCCAAACACGAAGGAACCGACGTTTGCACTTGGCTCAACGAGATCGGCGTCACCGCGGTCCTCCTCAAGTATCGCGTTCCTCGTCGTAAGAATCTCGAAAAACACCATGCTCCCATGCAGGACGCCCAACGCGCCGTGAGCCTTGTTCGCTCAAAGGCTTCTGAATGGAAGATCGATCCTAAGCGTATTGGCCTGCTTGGCTTCTCCGCCGGAGGTCACCTCACCGCCACCGTTCTGACCTCGGATGGCTCTGTGAGTTTCCCGAAGGAAGAGGTCGACAAACACTCTCCTATTCCCAATTTCGGCCTCCTCATCTATCCCGCTTATCTTAAAAACGAAGAAGACCGCAACAAGTTGGTTCCCGAAGTCTCCGTCGATAAAAACACCCCTCCATCTTTCGTGGTTATCGCACATGGTGATTCACGCTTCGTTGAGGGAGCTGCTCTTTACTACCTCGCCATGCATCGAGCCAAACGTGACTGTGAACTGCATATTTACGGAAAAGGCGGCCACGGATACGGAATGAAAAAAATCCCACAACGGGTTGGCGAATGGACTACCCAAGCCGGCGGATGGATGAAGGAAATGGGATACTTAGATTAATACGTGATCGCGTTCTTTTTTGTATCGTGATGAAGAGCCAGATTTGCCTTCAGTCGAGGCCTCGCACTTTCCGGTCCGAATCTTACGAACCAAGCCAGAGAGGACGGGGGTTCCACTCCTTGATTGAAAAAAGAGTGTTATGATGAATGCAACTTGATGCAACGATGAAGATGGGCATAGCTCTGTAAATGAAAGGTTACCATTCCCCCTCAGGTATCATTTTGGGTGAAAATCACTCTCTTTTTGTCTCTCGCCATAACCGCCTTTCTACAGGGCAAATCCTACGTTCTCATTCTCGTTGATGACCTCGGCTACATGGACATTGGAGCCTACAACCCGAAAAGCTTTTACGAGACTCCCAATATCGATCGTCTTGCTAAATCAGGTCTAAAATTTACCGATGGCTACGCCGCCAACCCGGTCTGCTCCCCTACCCGCTTCGGAATCCAAACCGGCCGTTACCCCACCCGCAAGGATTGCACTAATTTCTTCAGTGGTCGGCGTGCTGGAAAATTCGCGTGTGCCCCGCTTCACGATCGCCTCGACCACGATGAAACAACCCTTGCCGAAGCACTCAAAACAAGAGGTTACTCCACCTTCTTTGCCGGGAAATGGCACCTTGGTCCGACCGAAGAATTTTGGCCGACCAAGCACGGATATGATGTCAATGCGGGAGGGTTCAAAGCAGGTGGCCCCTATGGTGGAAAGAAATACTTTTCTCCCTATGGTAATCCTCGTCTAAGCGACGGCCCAGATGGCGAACATCTCCCTGACCGCCTTGCCACCGACACCTGTAAGTTCATGGAGGCCAATAAAGAAAAGCCTTTCTTTGCAATGCTCTCCTTTTACTCGGTTCACACGCCCCTCATCGGACGCCCCGACCTCGTCGCGAAATACAAAAAGAAGGCCGCAAAAATCAAGGGGCAGGAGTTTGGTGACGAAGAACAAATCTTTGGCACGCGACCCCGTAAGGTTCGTATTCTCCAAAAGCATGCCGTTTATGCCGCGATGGTTGAAGCTATGGATCAAGCCGTCGGTAAGGTCATGAAAAAAGTCAATGATCTCGGTCTCGAAGATGAGGTCGTCATTTGCTTCACCTCAGATAACGGAGGATTATCAACCTCAGAGGGATCTCCAACTTCAAATCTTCCTCTGCGTGGCGGGAAGGGGTGGATCTATGAAGGGGGCATCCGAGAACCTTTTATCGTAAAATGGCCGGGAGTGACGAGGCCCGGTTCAACTTCTTCGGTTCCCGTAATGAGCACCGACTTCTTTCCGACCTTCGTGAAAGCAGCCGGCGGCGAGAGCGAAGCTGCCTTAGACGGCGTCGACCTCCTACCCCTTCTCAAAGGGGGGAACCTCAATCGTGACGCTCTCTACTGGCACTATCCCCACTACAGTAATCAGGGCGGCTTCCCCTCGGGCGCTATTCGTATGGGCCACTGGAAATTGGTGGAAAGATACGAAGACGGACGAGTCCATCTCTACAATCTCAAAAACGATATCAGTGAACAGGATGACGTGAAAGAAGGTAACGAAGAACGCGTGAAGGAAATGCGCGCCAAGCTTCACGCTTGGTATAGAGATACAGACGCCAAGTTCCTGCAGAAGAAAAAGGGGCAGAAGGAAGAACCCTGGCGGCCATAGCCGCTAACTTTTGGCTACTTCTTACCAATCACTCGCGCCCGGATCCCGGGAGTGACCGTCCCTTCGGGCTCACGTTTGAGCCCCAATTCTTCGGGGCTTTTCCCCACCCACTGAGTCTCCTTCTTCTCGACAATAATCTGCCGATTCTTCGGATCGAAAGTTAATGTTGTGAAAAGAGCCTCTCGGTAGGGGCTTGTATATTTCAAAGCTGAGTGTTTGGCATGCACTTCAGCCGGATAGCTTTCATGGGCATACTTTGATCCCAGCCAGTGATACGACGCCGAGTTAATGTGGAGGTATGGAATATCGTCAACCTCGGTCAGTAGATCAATGTGGGTATGACCGTTCATGGCCAAGACCACCTTGTCGGAATGCTTTGACAGAATTTTTTGAATCTCCTCTGCGTTATCTATTGCATAGGATCCCGCTATCGGTTGATGGGAAATAATCACTACTGGCCCCTCAAGTCTACTGAGCGTTTTTTCTAGCCAAGCCACCTGGGACTTTCCGATAAATTGCGGATACCCGCCCTTATCTTTCACCGAACCTTTTTCGTTGGCATTCAGCACGACGAGATGAAGTCCCTTGAGGACATGATGATAGTAGGGGTCCTTCATTCCCCATGATTTAAGAACATGTTCCATTGAGAGCCCCCCGTCTGTATCGTGGTTTCCAATAACATGAAGAGTGGTCTCATGAGCTTTATTAAAGCGATCCACAATCTTCTGATTACTTTCTTTGGCGAAAGCAAAATCTCCCATCTGAATGAGAGCATCCGGCTTAGTTTTCGTCATTTCGTCAAGGAAAGAGTCGAGCCGCTCTGCCCCATCAGGAATCAGGTCAACATGCAGATCTGCGATCACTCCCAAGCTGATCTGTTGAGAAAGAGAATTGAGCGTATCCATTGACTTGGCAGAAAGAGGAAATCCAAAACCTCCAAGGGAAATAGACTTAGAAAAGTGCCGGCGATTCATTACTGCTTGTAAGTCACTTTCTAAAACAATCTTTACTTCGCAGAAGACGAAACGACTTCTCCATCAATAATAACATGGGTGGTGTGGGTAGTCGTTTCCAGTGGATCGCCATCAAAGAGCGCGAGATCAGCATGCTTCCCTTTTTCGAGGGATCCGATTTCCTTGTCCAAGCCCAAAATCTCAGCTGGCTGAATCGTGCAGGCGGCAAGCGCCACTTCCTGGGGAAGACCATAGGCCGCGGCCATCGCTGCTTCAAAGTGAACCACGCGGGTCTTCGGAACATAAGTCTCGTAACCGGACTGGAAGGCAAACGGAATGTCGGCTTTGTGAAGCTTCGCTGCGAGAGTGAAAGTCATATTTTCAAGATCACCATAGGGGCGCCCCATCGTGGGGTGAACCATGACCGGAACTCCGGCAGCCTTGATTTCTTCGAGGAGCAGATAAGCCTCGGCGGCCCCATCGAGAATGAGATCGAAGCCAAATTCTTCCTGTAGGCGAAGGGCTGCAGCGATGTCCTGATGACGTTGCGCGTTAACGAGGAGCGGAGTTTTTTTGTTGAGAATATCAACAAGCACATCGAGGCGGAGATTAGGGGCCGGAGCATCTTTCTCCTTATCAGCTTTCGCTTCTTCTATCTTAAGGCGACGAGACTGACCTTTCATGAGCTCTGCCCGCAGCATCGCAATTGCCTTAGATCGCGTGCCGGGAGATTTACTAAGTGCCTTGGAACCTAAGGTTGAAGCAACTGCCGAAGTAGGAACGAGAGTGTCCTTTATAGAAGTGATGGAGGGCACATTAGTCTTTACCACCATGAGCTGTCCCGACATGAGGGTTCCCGGAGCATGGCCGGTATGAACGGTGGTGACACCCAAATCACGAAGCCATTTCACGAGGGGATCACGACCATTATAAGCATCAACCGCACGGAGTTCCGGTTGCATCGGCGATGAGTTTTCAAGTTGCTCCTGATCATGCTTGGGAGAATTAAGAATTCCGGACAAGCCGACAGTTGAATGGGCATCAATGATCCCCGGCATGGCAACCTTAGCTGTAAGAGTTTGATAGCCTGCCGGGATCTTGATTTTGGAAGCAGGACCGACCGCGCGGATTTTTCCGTTTTTTCCACAGAGGACAATCCCATTTTTGATCGGTTTTAAATCACCCGTCATGGTGAAGAGGAGGTCGGCTTTGACTGCAAGCTGACCATGGGCAACTGCAGCAAAGGCGAGAGTAAGAATTACTTTAAACATTGTATGAGTTGGTCAAAAATTAACGATAGAAGCAGCAGCCGGTAGCCTCGCGATTATGTCCAGCACCGTATCCACCTTCGGCAAAAAGGCGGTCAGTTGGGTCTTCGAGATCAAAAACCTTCTCACCTTCGATATGAGTCTCAAGAACGCGGGTATAGATTGAAAAAGGGTCTCCTGAGAGCATGACGAAATCTGCTTGCTTTCCCTGGTCGAGGGAGCCAATCGAATCATCAAGATCAAGCATCTTTGCCCCAGCGAGCGTGAGACCTTCAAGAGCCTTTTGGCGACTCATCCCCGCCCGCACCCCAACGGCGGCATTGCGAAGAAACCAGCGAGAATCGTTGATTGGATCATCCGTATGGAAAGCGGTCACTACTCCACGTTTGGAAAGCTCAGCGCCGTTTTTCCACTCGAAATCGCGCGCCTCTAATTTCCCCCCGGGTGAATCAAGGAAGATAATGGAGCAAGGTACGTCTGCTTCGGCAATCTCATCAGCCACCTTCCAGGCTTCTGAGACGTGGTGCAAAACGACTTTGAAGCCAAACTCCTCCTTGAGGCGAAGAACCGTGAGGATGTCATCGTGGCGATGGGTATGATGATGGACAGTTCTCTTCCCCTCGAGAATGTCAGCCAGAGTCTCGAGAGCGAGGTCACGCTCGAAGGCTTCATCTGGCTTCTCCTCCGTATGCTTCTTGCGCTTCTTAAGATAAGCTTGAGCATCAATGAATTTTTGACGAACAAGAGCGGCAGACTTACCACGAGTTCCCGGAAAGGGCCCGCTATCGCGGATCGAATTGGTTCCATTCGCCATCTTAACTCCATACGCCAACGAACCGTCCGCACGCTTGATCGTGAGATCATCAACGATGTTTCCTTTACGAAGTTTCAGGTAAATCGTTTGGCCGGAGAGCAAGTGTCCGGAGCCGGACATCAGATTGGCCGTGGTGATGCCTCCGGCACGAGCCTTATTGATAGAGGTATTACGGACATCAATGGAATCAAAGACACGAACCTCAGGCTGAATCGGTGATGAAGAATCGGCCCCAGCCACCGAACCAATGTGGGAATGGGTGCAAATAAGACCAGGAATGATGGTCTTGCCAGTAGCGTCAATCACCTCGGCTTCAGCCGGTATCTTTACACCCTCCGAAGTTCCAACCGCCAGAATCGTATCACCCTTAATGAGCAAAGTTCCCTCCTCAATCTTTGGAGATGAAACCGGATAGATGGTGACATTAGTATAGGCTAAGACCTTGACTTCAGATTTGCTTGATTCCTGAGCAGAGGAAAAGAAAAAAGGCAATAAAAGGAATGGAGCCATAGCAATGGCAATGAGATTGCGGGAACGCATGATGTTGGGACGCTAGCAGAGCCGACCCATCCGGGGAAAGCGTGGAATCTGGTATTGCTCTCTCGCAGAAACGTTTTTTAGCCTCCAGACTGACGTCAGTATGAAAGCCATTCAGTTTATTAGAAATAGCAGCGAGGAAGGCTCAGCTACAGATATCGAACTTCCCCGCCCCAAGGCTACCGGTCGCGATATCCTCGTGCAAATCGAAGCAATTGCTATGAACCCCGTTGATTACAAGGTTCGGCCAGCTGAAAGCGAGCCCCCAAAGGTTGTAGGCTTCGATGCGGCCGGAACGGTTGTCGAAACCGGTGAGACCGTCACTCTTTTTCAAGAGGGGGATCTAGTTTACTATGCCGGAGATGTGACGAGATCCGGTACTAATTCCGAATTTCAGCTGGTTGATGAACGTCTTGTTGCAAAGCGCCCGACTTCACTAGATGCCGCCAATAGTGCCTCCCTTCCCCTCACTTCGCTTACCGCTTGGGAGGCTCTCTTTGATCAGCTTGGCATCGACCCAGAGACCCCCGATAACAATAAGAACAAGAGGCTTTTGATCATCGGAGGCGCGGGAGGAGTGGGTTCTATTGCCATCCAACTCGCCAAACTCGCGGGGCTCATTGTGGTGGCCACAGCCTCACGAGAGGAAAGTTCGGATTGGTGCCGAAATTTTGGAGCCGACCACATTATCAATCACCACGAAGATCTACCATCCCAACTAAAACTCCTGGGGTTTGAGACGGTCGATTACATCGCTAACTTCAATGAGATCGATGGTGTTTGGGAAGCTATGGCAGAAATGATTGCACCCCAAGGAGGGATTGCCCTCATCACCGGGCATCAAACTCAACTCGACTTCGGTGGCTCCTTCAAACTCAAGAGCGCCAAAATCTGTTGGGAGTTTATGTTCACCCGCTCAATGTTTCAAACCGATGATATGATCGCGCAGCATCATATCCTTGAGAAGGTCGCCCAATTAGTCGATCGTGGGAAACTCATCGCTACCGCAAACAAGTGCATAACCCCCATCAACGCGAAAAACATTCTTGAAGCTCACCGCCGTCTTGAATCCGGAACAACGATCGGCAAACTTGTCCTCTCCGGATGGGAGTAACCAGCAACGCAGCATCACCTCGTTCCAAAACTTTTGAGCGGAGTTTGGTTGTGCTTCTTATGAAAACCGCGATCCTCAACGCCCATGGCTCGATCATTTATTCTTACGTCACTCGCCCTGATTTTTTCTGAAGGCTCTGCTCATTCGAAAGAACAACCTCAACCCATTGTTGGTCCAAAAAATGGCTCTTTAGTCATTATGGGCGGGGGAGGAAAAGACCGAACCTTCCCCCAAATCTTCGCCCACTTTATCAAGCTGGCCGGAGGGAAGGATGCTAGGATCGTTATCGTTCCAACTGCTGCATCTAGTTCCCCTGATCATAACTACCAGCGCTCTTGGTCGCTTGACCTTGCAAAATCAATGGGGGTGCAGAAGGCCGCGATTCTGCACTCCCACAATCGTGAGACTGCTGACACCGAAGCCTTCGCCGAACCATTAAAAACCGCCACTGGGGTCTGGTTTGGCGGTGGGCGACAGTGGAGATTCACCAAAGCTTATGGCGGGACCCTGACTGAGAAGGAATTTCACAAAGTGCTCGAACGAGGTGGAGTAATTGGAGGGTCATCGGCTGGCGCGAGCATACAAGGATCCTTCCTCGCCCGCGGTGACACCAGCGGCAACACCATCATGGTTGGTGACGTTCAGGAAGGATTCGGCTTCATGAAAAACACTGCCATCGATCAGCACCTCATTGCTCGCGGACGGCAAAAAGATCTTCTTAAAGTCCTAGAAGATCCAAGAAAGAAAATGCGAAGGGAATTCAATCGAGTAGAACTCCTGGGGATCGGAATCGACGAAGACGTGGCCATCGTGGTGAAAGGTGACCGATTCAGCATCATCGGCAAAGACCAAGGCATGGTGCTAGTTTACGATCCCAAATCTTGGAAAAAAGATACACCCGACACCAAAAAGTGGGTGACTTTAAAAAAGGGGGATCAGTATGATCTGGCTCACCGAGTAATCATTTCAGCTCCAGCCACAAAAAAATAATCCGGCTTCATGCACAACTTCATCGATTGCCTTCAATAACCTTCCACTATGAATTTTCACCCTTCTCGACGCGATATCATCCAAACGGGCGCAGCCGCCGGCACTCTAGGTTTCCTCTCAAGAATTCCCTTACTCGGTAAAGAGGATGTCCAAGTTGACCCTAGCCAAGTTCAGTTTCGTCCGGAAATCGAACCACTTGTCAGACTTCTTGAAGAGACTCCCCGCGAGAGGCTCCTCGAAGAAGTCGCATCAAGAATCAAAAAGGGGACGACTTATCGGGAAATCCTGAGTTCACTTCTACTCGCCGGCGTTCGCAATATTCAACCTCGTCCGGTTGGCTTCAAATTCCATGCCGTTTTAGTCGTCAACTCTGCTCACCTCGCGAGCTTACGTTCCCCCGACTCAGATCGCTGGCTCCCCATTTTCTGGGCACTCGATTACTTTAAATCTTCGCAAGCGCGCGACATCAAGGAAGGCGACTGGACAATGACAGCCGTGAGGGAGAGGGAAGTTCCTTCGGCGAGTAAAGCCCGCGACTTGTTCCGCGAAGGGCTGAATCAGTGGGATGAAGAAAAAGTCGATGCCGCAACTGCTGGGCTGGCACGCACGGTTGGAGCTCAGGAAACCTTCGACCTTTTCGCGCGCTTTGGAGCCCGCGACTTTCGCGATATTGGCCATAAGGCGATCTACGTGGCTAACAGCTGGCGCACCTTACAGACGGTAGGCTGGAAGCACTCGGAGCCCGTCCTTCGTTCACTCGGTTACGCCCTTCTGCAATACCATGGGAGCAATCCCGCACAAAGTGATCACGAGGCCGATCGTCCAGGTCGGCTTAACGAGAAGCTAATCCACGAAATTCGTGGAGACTGGCAACGGGGCGAATTAAAGAAAGAGGCCACCAGCGAAATGCTGGATGTGCTGCGCGGTGGAACTTGGGAGGCCGCAAGTCGTAAAGTCGTGGAATTACTTAACAAAGGCTCATCGCCCCAGTCCGTCTGGGACGGACTTTTCCAACATGCTTCGGAAATGCTCATGCGGCTCCCAGGAATCATTTCTCTCCATGCGAGCACCACTACAAACGCGCTCCATTACGCCCATCAGCACACTTCGAATGATGAGACCCGACGTTTTCTACTTCTCCAAAATGCCGCATTCTTAACCATGTTCCGAGACCGAGGCGGAATCAAAGACGGGATCGCAGTCGACCAGTTTGAGCCAGCCGATGGCACTCCTAGTATTGATGAAATCTTCGCCGACATTACCGACAATAAAGAGCGCGCGGCACGTAAAGCCCTCGCTTACCTCAAATCAGCCAAAGATCCAAAACACTTCATGCGCGAAGCCCAACGGTTGATCTATCTTAAGGGAACTGGATCTCACGATTACAAATTCAGTTCCGCCATCCTTGAAGATTACCACCACATCTCGCCAAAGATGCGCGACCGCTTTCTCGCCGCCAGCGTCTTTTGGCTTCAGGGTTCGGGTAAAAAAGACACCGATCTCGTGGCTCGAACCCGTGCAGCAATGAGCTGAATTTTTCTTACAACCTTTGTTAATTACTCGGGTTTCTCTTCTTGTGAAATCCTTTGCCTTTATTGCCTTTTTTCTCTCAACACTTAGCCAAATCTCAGAAGCGCAACGCCGGGGAGGTGGAGGCCGCTTCGCCGAGATGGAAAAAAAAGCGATCGCCGAACCCTTCAAGGGGATCACGGCCGATGGCAAAGTTGAGAAAAAACTCTTCGAAATTAAATCGACTGGGGTCAAAACCACCGCCGTTAAAGAAGCCGCGCAAGCTTTTCTCAAGGGGCTGACTGCTGATCAAAGGGCTAAGACTAGATTTTCCGTCGATGATAACGAGTGGCGTCGTTGGGCAAACCAACACAGCCTTCCTCGACAGGGCGTCTCGTTTGAAGAAATGAACGAAACCCAACGTGACCTCGCTTTCAAGATGATCGGAGCTGGCCTCAGCGCAAAGGGCCTCAAAACGACTCAAGACATCATGAAGCTCAATCACACGATTGCTGAGCTCAGCGGGCGCGAGGGTGCATACGGTTACGGCCGCTGGGCCTACTTCATCACCATAATGGGTGATCCCTCGGACACCAAACCATGGGGGTTCCAGTTTGATGGACACCATTGCATCATTAACTATTTCATTCTAAAGGATCAGGTCGTCATGACCCCTCTCTTCCTTGGGTCCGAACCAGTTTGGGCTGAGAAAGGGAAATACAAGGGCACAATCGTCCTCCAAGAAGAGCAAAATCAGGCCCTTGCCTTAATCCGTAGCTTGGACGAAAAACAGAAAAAGAAAGCGGTTCTCAAAAGTGAAAAAGACGGAACCAACACCAATACCGAAGCTTTTCATGACAATGCCATTATTCCTTATCAGGGAATCCTGATCTCCGAACTCACACCAGATCAGAAGGCCGCATTTCTAAAGCTCACTGGCCTCTGGATCGGAAATCTGAAGGAAGGCCACGCCAAAGTGAAGATGGAGGAAATCGAAAAACACCTCGACCGCACCCGCTTTGCATGGATCGGAAAAATGGATGGAAATTCGGTCTTCTACTATCGCATTCACAGCCCAGTCGTCCTCATCGAATTTGATCACCAACGCCCCATCGCGCTAGGCCGTAGCCGCACTGCGACCCGCCAGCATATTCACGCCACGGTGCGCACCCCGAACGGGAATGACTATGGCAAGGACCTGTTAAAACAGCACTTGCACGACCACCATCATCCCAAAAAATGATGGTCGTGGCAGGAGCGATTGAGAAAAGCGGATGATGATCTCAAAGAATCCAAGGCGATCTGAGATTTCTTCAAAAACTCTTCGAAGAAGAAGAGTCTTGGCGGGACTAGAGCCCTTTAAGATACGCCACGCTTTCTTTTATACTTGCGATTGGATCAGGCGATTGATCCTGCTCCACATGACAATGGGCCACTCCCGCGGCTTTGGCCGCCTCAATGATCGGCTCCATGGGAATCATGCCGTTCCCCAATTCCTTAAACGCTTCCTTGGGAAGCCCGCCATACATTGGAAGCTTCAACCCCTTCTTGATGTCTTTAAGGTGTAGTTGCGAGATACGCCCGCTCAGCCCTTTGATCAGACTCACCGGATCAAGGTCTGCTGCCCTTACCCAAAAAACATCGACCTCAAACATCATCTCGTCGCCGAACTCCTGGACAAAGATATCGTAACCCGTCGACTCTTCCATCGGCTGAAATTCGAAGGAATGATTATGATACGCAAGCTGGATTTCGGCCTCCTTTGCGATTACGGCAGCTTTATTGAGATTCCCCGCGACCCGCTTGTAATCATCAAGGATTTTCCGATCTTTGTCGTGAAGATAGGGAACTACCAAATGCGAAAGCCCGGTGTCTTTGGCCTTCTCAATAATTTTTTTGAAGTCTGAGAAACCAGCATCGGTTGGATTCACGGCAGCCTCCCAATCAAAGTGGATGGAATGAACATCGAGCCCCAAATCCTTCGCGACATTGACCATCTCCTGTCCGCCAGGGAATCCGTATGGCTCCACCTGCTGGTAGCCCGCTTCAGCCACCGCCTTCAGTGTTCCTTTTAAATCGGCCTTGAGCTGATCCCGCAGGGTATAAATCTGCAGACCAATATTCTTTCGATAAACATTGTCGCCAGCCAGCGCCAGCAAGCTCTGAGTGGATCCTGCCATGATAGAAGCAAAAGCGGAGGAGCGAAGAAAGGTTCTGCGTTGCATGCTAGAAACGAAACCATAATCTTCGCTTTTGATCCACCCCTAACATCAAAGAACCTTTGAGGGTCTCTAGGGTCCAGCCCACACAAGCTTGGCAACTTTCCGGCTTCCCCCTTCACGCCGAATGATTTCGGCGTGAACCCGTTATTCCTAACCTCGGTCTAGCGGACCGACTCTTCCAATTGCTCAAGTCGGCTTTCGATTTGTTTCAGGTTCTCACGAATCGCCCTTATGGCTTCCAGGGTCTCCTTTTTGGATGGGGACCGTTTTGCATTCGCGTCAGGCCTCGACTTCTTTATCATCTTAATTTCAAGGACTTCGACAATTTCATCTGCCGGAATAGCGTAAGTCTTGGTGCGCCCAGCACGGGAAACATTCACGCCAACACACTTTCCATTGAGATTAAAAAGTGGCCCGCCACACAGCTCAGGAGGGAGTGGGATGTCATGCTGGATAACATCGGGGTATCCCCCAGTTTTTTCGGAGAGTCGCCCGAGTGAGAGCTTCATGCGTGGATCGTCTTGGACACTGTCACGTATTTTTCGCTCCTTCAACGTCACCTTGAGTTCCCCCGGCTCACCTTCGCGAAGATAACCAACGCGGACTTCCTCACCAGCTTTACGCCCACGAATTAATCCACCAAAAGAGATAGGATCTTCCACCCTTTCGTTATCCAAACTCGTAATAATATCGTTCTCTTCAAGTCCGGCTTGTTCGGCTGCTCCACCAGAGACAAGTCGAGCAATCAACACTCCACCGTCGCCCTCAGCCGCTTGAATTCCGATGAACCCAATCTTCGACATGGCGCGACCGGGAACGCTGAGAAGCCCGATTCCGAGTGGTTCATTCTCTGCCCCGCTCGCAGTCAGAATAGACCCAAGTGCGGGTTCCTCGATCTGAAAACGCACCGCGCGCAAATTTTTGGCCTCAATTTTCAGCAGAGCCAAATCACGCTGTGGAAAGCGCTTTATCACCTTAGCTTCATACTCTTCTCCTCCCAACTTAACCGCCAACTTTCCCTCATCAGTTTCGGCATTTTTAGTCAGAATCCGCCCATTAGCTGATATGACCGTTCCAAGGGCAGCGAGCCTTCCATCGACCGTGACCAAAGCAGTCACTCCAGGATTCTTTTTCATCACCGGCTCCAAAGCTTTCAGGGATGACGCAAAAAACTCGTCACCACCGCCGCCCATCGACCCCGGAGCAAGTTGACCTCCACGTTTCTGGAGCTCCTCCACCAATTTCTCCATCCCTCCCATCTTCTCTACCAAGCCTGGGGTCAGTTCCATACGACCATTATTCTTGGCGGCATCCTTGAGTAAGTTATCGAGTAAATCCTCGAGCGAAGGCTTCCTCTCTTCTTCGACTTTGGCCTCCTCTTTTTCCGGGGCCGGTTCCGCAGGCTCTGCCTCTTCACTTGACCCCCCTCTGTCCGACGGAGCCTTTTCATCGGAGGAATCTTCTAGATTGTTTTTCGGCTCCATCAAGTCCTTCAACTTGATCAAGGTGGCTTTCCCAGATTTCTCCGCACCATTGCGCCTGAAGACAAAGCTGATTTCATCTCCCGCCTTAAATTCACCCACTAATCGGATTAGGCCATCAGGCTCTGAAACCTCTTTCCCATTCACCTTAATGATAAGGTCGCCACCCTTTAGGCCAGCTTTTTCGGCAGGAGAATTTGGAACAACTTCCGTCACCAATACTCCACCTTCGCCGGCACCTAACTTCACCCCAAGCATCGGGCGATCGGGCGACTGAACGGGCTGAGGATTACTATTGAAACGCCTCCCACTCGTTTTCCCTTCCTTCAACTTCTCCCACTGACTGAGATACACTTCAATGGGAACGTGGCGGTTCTCACTCAAGGTCATCCCAATATTGGAGTGAATTCCGATAACACGCCCCTCCACATCAAACAATGGGCCACCTGAATCACCACCGACCACGGCGGTATCAGTGACCACAAAATCAGTATTGGCCAGGACACGACCCAAACGAACTGGCGGCTTACGCGTTGGGTCAAATCCGCCCGAATGGCCCAGCGCGACCGTCCACTGATTTCGCTGCAAGCCATTGCTTTGACCAGTCAAAACGAAGGGATATTTTCCTTCGTCCGTAATTTGAACCATCGAGGCATCGCGATCATAGTCTGCGCCCAAGATTTCTCCCGCCTTCCTTGTCCCATCAGGAAAAATCACAATCACCCCATTCGGCATGCTGGAAGTCACGTGCGCAGCAGTCAAAATTAGACCATCTTCGCTGACCACAACCCCACTTCCCGATCCCCGCCCATCCATAGAAACGAGGCAAACCGTTGCGGGCTGCGCCCGTTTCGACATATCCACGATTTGACGGTCCAGCTTCTGAAGCTCCTTAAAATTTTTAACATTCGGAGCTAATTCAAACTCGGCCCCCGCATCCGGCCCCTGCGCTAATAAAGGCAAGACAGCCAGCGACAACGAAGCGAGGAGAATGCCTTTGAGTTGGATCAATTTCTTCATTCCTAAAAGAGTCTTACTCTCGAAAAGCGATCTTGGCGCATGATTTGTGTGCCGAAATGCAAATCAACCCTCCCCCATCCCCAGCCCTCTCGCCTTGCAAAGCCCCCGTATCGCCTGCAGATAACCCTTAAATCCGCACGACTTAGGCCAATCTCACACCCCACTTTTACGCTAGAGTTTTTCCACTTTCTGGAGCCTCCACCACTATCAGCGCAAGAATGAAGGTCTGATCTAGCGAGATTATTAGTGCTAAGGCCGAATGAAACTGAAATTATTAAGGTCAAAAGAACGTTAAAAAGATCTCGCTCATTAGAATCCGACCAGTCCCCCTGACCACTTTAACCAAACTAACCAATCCAAATCTCAGAGGAAACTGACCTCCACTAATCAAGTGAAACCCCACCTTTGAAAGCTTACAGCCTTCGCTCTATCTTCTTGCCACCAATACCTCGATATCCTAGTTTATCCGAACCTTCAAACCATGCGTTTGCTCCCCACTCTATCGCTCATCTCTCTTATTACCTCTTCTGGCAAGGCCGCCGAGGAATCGCCAAAGCCTGTCAGCTTTTATGAGGAAATTCGTCCTATTTTTCAGGCGAACTGTGTCGGGTGCCACCAGCCCTCAAAAAATAATGGTGACTATGTGATGACCGACTTCCAACGTCTCTTGGCCGGAGGGGAAGAGGCCATCGCTATTGTTCCGGGTAAACCAGACGAAAGCCACCTGATCACAGAGATCACTCCTGACAGTGATGGCGACGCTGAAATGCCAAAAAAAGACGATCCACTTCACGAAGTTGAGATCGAGTTGATCCGTCGTTGGATCCAGGAAGGCGCAAAAGATGACACCCCCGAAAACGCGCGACAACGATATGATCAGGAGCACCCGCCGGTCTACACTAAGCCACCCGTCATCACCTCCCTCGACTACTCACCCGACGGATCTCTCATAGCAATTTCCGGTTTCCACGAGATCCTTCTTCAAAAAGCCGATGGCTCCGGCGAAGTTGCTCGATTGGTGGGCCTCTCCGAACGCATCGAATCCGTCCGTTTCTCTCCCGACGGAACGAAACTCGCCGTGACTGGAGGACTTCCCGGTCGCATGGGCGAGGTGCAGGTCTGGGACGTCTCAAAGAAAAAACTAACTCTCTCAGCCCCTGTCACTTTTGACACAATCTACGGTGCCGCTTGGTCGCCCGATGGTTCAAAAATCTCTTTTGGCTGCTCCGACAACAGCGTTCGCGCCATCGATGCCAAGACTGGAAAACAAGTCCTCTTTCAGGGCGGCCACAATGGATGGGTTTTTGACACCGCCTTCAATCCGAAAGGTGATCACGTCGTCTCAGTCAGTCGCGATATGACCGCTAAGCTCACCGAGCTAGCGACTCAACGCCTTATCGATAACATCACCTCCATCACCCCAAATGCCCTCAAGGGAGGAATGGCCGCCGTGGTAATGCATCCCACTCGTGACGAAATTGTTGTCGGTGGTTCCGACGGGGTTCCCAAACTTTACCGCATCTTCCGCAATACCGCGCGCAAGATCGGCGACGACGCGAACCTCCTCCTTGAATTCCCTCCACTGGAAGGTCGTATCTTCGCCCTCGATATCTCAAAAGATGCCCGCCGCATTGCAGCAGGTAGCAGCCTCAATGGCAAAGGAGCGATTCACATTTACGAGGTTGATCCTAAGGCCCAAATCCCCAAGGAAATCGCCGAAATTATCAAGAAACCAACCCATGAGCGAAATGCTGACATGAAGGCCAAGCTCAAAAAGCATTTTGATAATAGCATCAAAACCCTCGCAACCATCCCTGTTCCCGAATGCGGGATATTTGCTGTCTCCTTCAATCCCGATGGCTCAACGCTCGCCGCTTCCGGTCCCGATGGCATCGTTCGCCTTGTCGATGTTTCCAACGGAAAAATTTCAAAATCATTTCTTCCTGTCACGATCTCTGCTCCTGCCAAAATCGCAGTAACGAATACCAAAACGAAAGAAACCCAAGATAAACGATCACCCCTCGATTCCGAGCAAATCCCCAAAGGTCGCTCGGTTGTCAAACTGAGTGTGGTTCCAGCTGGAGTTATCAAAATCGATAATCCCTACCGCTATGCCCAAGTCGTGATTTCAGCCCAACTTGATTCAGGCGACATTATCGACGTAACGCGTATTGCAAAGAAAGCGACAAGCGGTAATCAGGCCAAGATCTCGAATACCGGGATCGTCCGCGGGGTCTCCAATGGAAGAACTCAACTCGAATTCAGCCTTGCCGGCCGTAAGACCACGATCCCAGTTGAAGTGACTGGCATGAATCTTGATTACATCCCGGCTTGGACCAAGGACGTGAACCCCGTCGTAGCCCGTATGGGCTGTAATGCCGGAACCTGCCACGGAGCCAAAGATGGCAAAAACGGCTTTAAACTTTCCCTACGCGGATACGATCCGATTTATGATGTCCGAGCTTTCACCGACGACATCTCTTCCCGCCGCGTCAATCTGGCCTCACCCGATGACAGTCTCATGCTTTTAAAAGCGACCTCGGCCGTGCCTCACGAAGGAGGACAACTCACCAAACCCGGTGACGATTATTATAAGATCATTCGAGCTTGGATTGCCCAAGGAGCGAAGCTCGAAGAGAAACAAACCAAGGTTGAAAAAATCGAAGTGTTCCCACTCAATCCCGTCGTCCAAAATATCGGCGCGATGCAACAAATACGCGTGATCGCGACCTATCCCGGCGGCGAAACTCGTGATGTCACCTCGGAAGCCGTCATCACCAGCGGTAACGGTGAGGTTGCAGAAACCGTCGACGGTTATCCCGCGCTAGTAAAGGTCATCCGCCGTGGCGAAGCACCCATTTTAGTTCGCTATGAGGGTGCTTATGCTGCCACCACAGTCACCGCAATGGGCGATCGTAGCGGGTTTGAGTGGATCGATCCCCCGGCTTTCAATCCTATCGATTCACTCGTCGCAGAGAAATGGAAGCGTATGAAGATTCTCCCCTCGGAGATTTCAACTGATCTTGATTTCGCACGCCGAATCCATCTCGATCTTACCGGACTTCCTCCCACGGTCGAAAAAGTAAAATCATTCCTCGCCGACCCTCGCCACTCCCAAGTCAAGCGAAACGAGCTAATCGACTCACTCATCGGAAATCCCGAGTTCGTCGAGTTCTGGACCAACAAATGGTCGGACCTACTGCAAGTAAATCGCAAGTTCCTCGCGCCCGAGGGGGCCAAGCTTTTCCGCGAATGGATTCGCAAGGAAGTCGCCGAGAACACTCCTTACGATAAATTCGCCCAAAAAATCATTACCGCCACCGGCTCCAACAAGGACAACCCGCCCGCCTCTTACTATAAGATTCTTCGTACTCCAGAAGATACGATGGAAAACACGACCCATCTTTTCCTTGCCACTCGCTTCAATTGCAACAAATGCCATGACCACCCCTTCGAGCGATGGACACAGGACAATTACTACGAAATGGCCGCCTTCTTTGCGCAGGTGGGACTCAAGGCCGACCCAGCCAGCGGTAAGAATAAAATTGGCGGCACCGCCGTGGAGGGAGCCAAGCCTCTCTATGAAGTCGTCTTCCAGAAAAACGATGCCGAGGTCATTCACGAACGCACCGGCGAGGTCACTCCGCCTAGCTTCCCCTATGAGGCAGACCACTCCGACAAAAAGGAGGCGACCCGACGAGATCGGCTTGCCGAGTGGACGACTTCCCCGGACAACCAATACTTCGCCTCTAGTTACGCCAACCGAGTCTGGGGTTACATGATGGGCACTGGAATCATCGAACCTCTCGACGATATCCGCGCCGGCAATCCTCCTTCAAATCCCGAGCTTCTTGAATGGTTGACCCAATATTTCATTGAGCATGATTTCGATGTCCGGGAGCTCATGCGCGTTATCGTGAAATCCCGCACCTACCAACTCTCAATCGAGAGCCATCAATGGAATGAGGATGACAAGATCAACTTCTCGCACGCCAAGGCCCGACGGCTTCCTGCCGAAGTTCTTTACGACACAATCCATGCCGTCACGGGAGCCAGCAGTCGCTTCCCCGGAGTTCCCAAGGGCACGCGCGCTGCTTCACTTCCCGATGTCGGGGTCAAACTACCAGACGGATTCCTCGCCAACTTTGGTCGCCCAGTGCGCGAGAGTTCCTGCGAATGTGAACGCAATAGCGATATGCAATTGGGACCTGTCATGGCTCTTCTCAGCGGGCCCACCGTGGGAGATGCCATTGCGGATCCTACTAATGCCATCGCACAACTTGTCGAAAAGACCAAAGATGACTCGAGCCTGATCGAGAACGTCTTTTATCGAATTCTCAGCCGGCCTCCGAATCAAATTGAGATTGATACCGCTCTCAAGGTCTTCAATTCAGGAATCACCGCTGACCATGCCAAACTTGAGCAGTCTCTTGCGGACCACCTCAAGAATCGTGATCCCGCTCTCGATACTGCTGAGAAGAAGCAAGCTGCCGATACTGAAGCAATGCGCGCGGCGATCGTAAAACACGAAAAGGCCATTAAGCCCAAGGTCGATGCTGCTGAACAAAAGAGAAAGAATCAGATCACACAACTCGAGGAAGAGAAGAAAAGCTACGAAGCCGCCCTTCCAACGACGATCGAAACATGGGAAAAAGGTCTCGTTGGAGGCACCCCTTGGACCGCCCTCGAACCAAAAGACTTGAAATCAACTAACGGAGCCACTCTCAAGGTTGAGCCCGATCAGGCAATCTTCGTAAGCGGCACTAATGGCAAGACCACTTATACACTTCAAGCAGATACGAAGTTGAAAAGCATTACTGCTGTCAGACTTGAGATGCTTGCCGACGATCGACTCCCTGGCAAAGGACCAGGTCTCGGAAACGGCAATTTTGTTTTAGGTGAGATTGAGTTGGAAATCGCGCCAGCTCGCGATCCCCAAAAATTCTCGCGAGTCAAGTTCTCCAACGCACGAGCTTCCTTCAGCCAAAAAAGTTATGAGGTCGCCAAAGCAATCGACGGCAACCCAGGTGGCCCTAATGCCGGCTGGGCGATTTCACCAGAGATCGGGAAGAATCAGACCGCAATCTTCAACATCGCGGACCCTGTCCAACTCGAAGGCGGAAGCATTCTTCGGTTCACGCTCAAGCAACCTTACGACGAAATCCACACTCTTGGAAAATTCCGACTTTCCGTCACCACTCAAAACGGCCCACTTCCCTTTGCCCTCCCAGCAGACGTCAAGGAGGCCCTTGCCCTTCAAAAAGATCAACGCGAAAAGACACAATTCGATGCAATCACGAAGTATTTCCGTGAAAATGACGCTACCCTCAAAGGTCTCGATCAAAAACTTACCGAGGCTCGCAAACCTCTTCCCATTGATCCTAAGCTCGTTGAACTCAGAGGACTTCTTACTGCGCTTGAGAAGAAGCCAAGTATCGACCCTCGCCATGACCGTTGGCTTAACGATCTCGCCTTGAGTAAAAAACAACTGTCTCAACGCCGCCTCACCGGCGCTCAGGATCTCACTTGGGCTCTCATTAACACCTCCGCCTTCCTCTTTAATCATTAACGCCAGATTCAACCGAAACCATGTTTAGAATTCCAGGACAAGCCGCTAAAGACATATGTGACCCCGATGCCGGAGTCACTCGCCGCGATGTATTACGAGTCGGAGGAGCGGGAATGCTCGGGATGTCACTTGGCACTATGTTTCAGGCCAAGGCGCTCGCCGAAGAGAAAAAGAAATCCGGCGCTCCCGGCTGGGGAAAAGCCAAAAGTATCATCATGGTCTATCTCCAAGGCGGGCCAAGTCATCTTGATCTCTGGGACCCAAAGGAAAACGTGCCCGACAACGTTCGCAGCACCTTAAAGTCCATCCCTACCAAAATTCCTGGAATTAATTTTACCGAGGCCCTTCCTAAGCTCGCCAAGATTAACGACAAGTTCACCATGATCCGGTCGATGAGCTACACACCCAACGGCCTCTTCAACCACACCGCCGCAATTTATCAAATGATGACGGGCTACACCACCGACAAGGTCAGCCCTTCCGGTCAGCTCGAGCCACCTAGCCCGAAGGACTTTCCAAACTTTGGCTCTAACATCACAAAGATGCGCCCCATGGAAGATCCGATGCTTCCCTTTGTCATGCTCCCACGGCCGCTTCAGGAAAGTAACGTCGTCGGGAAAGGCGGCAGTGCTGGGTTCCTCGGAAAATCCTATGATCCTTACACCCTCTATCCCGGTGGTGGCGACATGGACATGTCCAAAATGGCCCGAATTAAAATCGACGATCTCCAGCTCAGACCTGACGTTTTTTCGCTTCGCCTAAAACGCCGCGCCAGCCTTCGAAATGCCATCAACGCACAGATGCCTACCATCGACAAAGCGGTCGAAGAATACTCGCTTGATGAAAACTACGATCGTGCCCTTAACCTCATTGTGAGCGGTCGTGCCCGCGAAGCCTTCGCTCTTGAACAGGAAAGTGACAAGACCCGTGAAGCTTACGGTAAGAATACTTTTGGGGATAGCTGCCTCCTCGCACGCCGCCTTGTTGAAGCCGGCACGCGTGTCGTCGAAGTCATTTGGCCAAAAGTCGCCAACTCCGATAATCACTCTTGGGACACCCACAAGGACCTCACCAAGCGAGTCAAAACCCAAGGCGGCCCTATGCTAGACAATGGCCTTTCAACTCTCATCTCAGATCTCGAAGATCGAGGTCTCCTCGACGAGACCCTCGTCGTCGCCGTCGGGGAATTCGGACGCAGCCCACAAAAAGGCGTCAGTACTTCCGGCAATAGTAACAGCGCCGACGGACGCGACCACTGGCCCTACTGCTACACTAGCGTGGTCGCCGGAGCAGGTATCAAGCAAGGCTACGTTCATGGCAAATCTGACAAAACCGGCTCCGCACCCGTCGAAGACCCAGTCCATCCGGGCGAACTCCTCGCCACGATTTACCACGCCTTCGGAATCGATTCTGAGACCATGGTCATGAATCACCTCAATCAACCCCGTGAACTGGTCAAAGAAAAGCCGGTCCTTAAGCTATTCAGCTAGCCCGAATTGTTTGCTTGAGGCTCAAAGCTTTCCATCGCCCAGCGAAAAAAGACTTTCTATTTGGAGAGGATCTGTTCGAAGGTCGCCTTTTCCTTTTCTATTCTTCAGCCTCACCTGATCATTCCAACCCCGTCATGAAAACCCCAAAACGTATTCTCTCTTTTCCCTTGAGGTCTTCCTTCCTCATTTTAGCCCTCAGCGCGACTGCCAAGGCTGGGGAGATTTCCATATCCGGTATCGAAGGCTTTCATCAGGGAGACAGCCTGGATGGTGATGGATCGGTTCTAAAAGCGATCGATGGCAGCGGCATGGATAAAGTCGATTTTGACGACCCCTCCACCTGGACGGTTGCAAGCACGGCTTGGGCCGATGATTGGCAGGGGTTTTCCTCGGACAACTCTGGAGATAACACTTGGGCTATGATCGATCTTGGCGCTCCAGCAGCCAGCCTGAGCACAATGTATCTATGGAATATCCAAGAAACCAACGCCCTCGACCGCGGGGTGAAGGAATTTGAGGTATTTCATGCGACGAACCCGACTCTTCCAGCTCCGACTACAAGCGGCACCGTCACTCCCTACAGCTTCACCAGCGGGGGCTGGACTGCAATTGGTGGGTCTGAACTCAAAATGGGAATCCAAGTTGGTGACGCGGGACAGGCTTACGATCTCTCGGATGCCGCCGGGGCCCGTTACATTGGCCTCAAGTTAACAAGCAACCACGGTGGATTTCGAACCGGATTTGCTGAAGTTGCCTTTAGCGATGTTGTAGATCCAGACGCTCTCACCCTAGGTGAGCCAGCTCCTCCAGATCCCCCTGTTGATCCACCGGTTGGTCCCATCGATGGGAATGTTGTCCCCATCTCTAAAGTCTCGGCTTTTCATCAAGGAGATAGCCTCGATGCGAATGGATCAGTTTTGAAAATTGCTGACGGGAGCGGGATCGCAAAAGGCGACGCCAACGATCCTTCGACTTGGACGATCAGCAGCACTGCTTGGGCTGATGACTGGCAGGGTTTTTCTTCAGACAATTCGGGGAACAACACTTGGGTTGTCCTCGATTTGGGAGCCCAAACCACTGGCCTTGACAAAATGTATCTCTGGAATGTTCAGGAGACAAATGCTCTCGATCGGGGAACAAGCACTTTTGATGTCTACTACGCCTCCTCCCCTAGCGAAGCAGCACCAGACACGAGCGGAGTTGTCACACCCTATGATTTTGGAGGTGGTGGATGGACTCAGCTCAGCACCGGAAATAATCTTGCACAGGGAACTCAAATTGGCGATTCCGGCGAAGTTTTCGATATCTCAGGAGCTTCGGGTGCTCGCTATATCGGGCTTCACCTCACCGCTAACCATGGCGGCTTCCGCACTGGTCTTGCCGAGGTTGCCATCACGGTAGACTCGTCAGGAAATGGCCTTGAGATCCTGAGCGTCGATACTTCTGAGATCCAAGAAAACAGGCTCGGGCTCACTTGGTATTCCAGACCAGGGAGAATCTATGGGATTAATTATTCAGATGATTTGATCGAATGGATCGAACTGACCGACAGTTACCCAGCAAACGCTGACGGCGAAACAACCACTTTTTCCTATGAAGGCCCTGATGTTTTTGCTGCCAAGAAGCGATTCTACCAAGTCTTCGAGGTTCAATAATGCCGAAACTCTATCTTATCAGGCCAATTTTTTTTAAAAAACCTAGACGAAAGCACTGAAAAACAGTTTCTTGATGGGGTTAACGCTCCAACAGTTTAAACAATCATATGAATGCACTAACAAAACTACCTCTATTCTTGGGGGTTACTATCGGCACCGCATCTGCTGCCGTCGTAGTTCCTACGGGGATTACAGCCTTCCACCAAGGCGATAGTCTCGATGGAAATGGCTCTGTTCTAAAAGCAGCTGATGGCAGCGGAATGGCCAAAGGTGACGCCGACGATCCCTCCACTTGGACAGTCAGCAGCACCGCTTGGGCTGATGACTGGCAGGGATTTTCTTCAGACAACTCCGGCAACAACACTTGGGCCGTCGTCGATCTGGGATCTGCGACCGCTGGTCTTGACAAAATGTATCTCTGGAATGTTCAAGAGACAGGTGCTCTCGATCGGGGAACAAGCGCCTTTGACATCTATTATTCCAGTTCTCCTACGTCGGCAGCACCTGCCGCAAGCGGAACAGTTACTTCCTACGACTTTGGAAGCGGTGGTTGGACCCAGCTCAGCGCAGGAAACAATCTCGCACAGGGAACTCAAGTAGGTGATACTGGTGAGAGCTTTGATATCTCGGGCGCTTCCGGTGCTCAGTATATCGGACTTCACCTCACCGCAAACCACGGCGGTTTCCGCACCGGTCTCGGTGAGATTGCGATCACAACAAGCGCTGTTCCAGAGCCAAGTTCACTTGGGCTTCTCCTTCTTGGAGGCATCCTTGGACTTCGTCGCCGTCGCTAATTCGCCACTTGGTGAACGAGCCCAACAAGGACTTTAAACCTCTTCAGAAAGCCCGCTCATAGCGGGCTTTCTTTGCGTATGCGAAGACCTCTTCAATCCTCATTTTTAGCGATCGCCTTTTTCGGTGCGGTTTCTTGTCGCAGTGATCGTGACTCCTCCGGAAACGGCGAAGACCCTGACTCTATCCCCGTCCGCTATGCCGACCGGGACGAATTGGTCGTTACCGATCTGAAACGCTTTGCAGGACAAGGGCCGGATACTGGGACTCTATTTCAGACTGTCGAGGCGACTCAAGCCGGAATGGACTTTGTTCACCGGTGGGAACTCAACGCACAGACCGTTAGATTATTCGACCGAATTGAAGCGGGAGGCGGCGTAACGGTAGGTGACGTCGATTCTGATGGCCTACCTGATGTCTTCCTCACTGCTCCCCAAGGCGGCTCGCGTTTGTATCGAAATCTAGGAGATTTCCGTTTTGAAGACATCACAGAGCGCTCTGGTTTATCAACTGATGCTCTTGAGATGCGGACGGGAGCGTCCTTTGCAGATATCGATAACGATGGAGATTTAGATTTGGCAGTGTGTGGCTTCGATTGCCCCACTCGATTGTATGTCAACGATGGGAAAGGGACCTTTGTTGATCAGGCCACGGCGCTGGGCTTCGACTTTAAGGGGTCGGGAATCATGGTTTCCTTCTCAGATTACGATCGAGATGGAGACCTTGACGCTTTTATCGCGACCCATCGCTATGCCGTCGATCTCAACAATCCAAATTACGATAATGGTAGGTTTGCGGTAAGTCAGATGCAGCGCGGGAGCGATGGTAAAATGGGCATGCCACCCTGGCTTGACGAGCTTTGGGGAACCGTCGATCGCCCCGGAAAAGGGCCCTTCATTATCCGAGCAGGTCAACGTGGACGCCTTCTTCGTAATGACGGGAGTCAGTTTGCAGAAGTTGCTCTAGAGGCAGGGATCGATGATCGAGGTATGTCCCTATCCGCCACATGGTGGGACCATAACGGTGACGGCTGGCCTGATCTTTATCTCGCCAACGATTTCCTAGGCTCAGACCGACTTTACGAAAATCAAAAAGACGGCACCTTTCAGGATGTGGCACCCGAGGTATTGCCGCAAGTGCCGTGGTATTCAATGGGGAGCGATGTCGGAGATATCAACAACGATGGACGCGAAGATTTCATTGCAACTGATATGGCGGGATCGACTCACTATAAGGCAAAGCTTGCGATGGGTGATATGAGCAAATTTGCATGGTTTCTGGAGAGCGGAACACCCCGTCAATACATGCGTAATGCTATTTATCTCAACACCGGACGAGGGCGTAAAATGGAAGTTGCACAGCAACTTGGGCTCGATGCCTCAGACTGGACCTGGTCTCCCAAATTTGGCGACCTCGATTGTGACGGGTGGCTTGATATCTTTATCACGAATGGAATGACCGCGGATTGGTTTAATAGCGATTCGCGTCGCCAGTCTTCACTCGGGGCTAGTACCCCTTACACTGAACTTGAAGCAAAGCGGGACTTCAACATGGCACTACGAAACAGGAAAGGCGGAATGTCCTTTGAGCCAGTAGGAGAGAAGTGGGGTTTAGCAGAAGCCAACGCAAGCTTCGGGGCAGCGCTGGCAGACCTTGATCTCGATGGCGATCTTGATATCATCGTCAACCGATTTAAGGAACCCGTCGCCCTTTACCGGAATAGAAGCACGAAAGAACGGATCCGGGTTAAATTATTTGGCCGTGCGAGTAACTCCAAAGGGGTCGGTGCGACCGTGACAGTCAAAGCAGGCGATATACGCCAAATGCGAACCCTCACCCTAGCCCGTGGTGTCGTTTCAACCAATGAAGCTTTAGCTCAGTTTGGGCTTGGGGAACTTAATAAAATCGATGAACTCATTGTAAACTGGCCAAGTGGGCATACCCAAAGCTTCACCAACTTGGAATCTGGTAAGACTTATGAAGTCACCGAGCCAATTGGACTCCCAGCAAAGAAAACAGCTCCTGAGGCGACTCCTGATCCTTTTTTCATAAAAGATCAAAGCCTCCCGAACATTGCACATCAAGAACTCGAATTTGATGACTTTGGAACGCAACCACTTCTTCCAAATCGGATGTCACGCTTGGGACCAGGGCTTGCGGTAGGTGACATCGATGGCGATGGCGATGAAGATGCTTACCTCGGAGGAGCTCTGGGCTCGGACGGAGTGATTATAGAAAACAACGGGGAAAGCTGGAAAGCAGACACCCGAATCAGCGAAGGGAGCGATCATGAAGATATGGGGGCGCTTTTCTTCGATGCCGAGGGTGACGGAGACCTTGACCTTTATGTTGTAAGCGGCGGCGTTGAATCTGAAAAAGGTTCTTCGAACTATCGGGACCGCCTCTACCTAAATGACGGGAAAGGAAAATTTGGGCTAAGCGATGGGGGGGCTCTTCCCGAGGTGATGGAAAGCGGATCTTGTGTGGTCGCTGCTGATTATGATGGAGATGGCGACCTCGATCTCTTCGTGGGTGGCAGAGTCATTCCAGGAGAATATCCAATGGCCCCTCCAAGTCATTTACTTCGAAACGACTCAAAGGAAGGTCGGGTTCAATTCGTAGATGTGACCTCAGAGGCCGCTCCCGCTCTTCAAAATTTAGGGATGGTGACCTCGGCATTATGGTCAGACGTTGACGGCGACGGTGATTCAGACCTTTTGATAACCGCTGAGTGGGGGCCAATACGTTGGTTCCGTAACAACGATGGTAAGTTCACCGAGAACGAGGACTCGGGAATTTCCAGTCTCTCGGGATGGTGGAATGGAATTGTAGGGGGCGATCTCGATCATGATGGTGATATTGATTACGTCGTCAGTAATTTTGGGCTCAATACTAAATATCATCCTTCAACCAAGAAGCCGGCCATCCTTTATTATGGGGATTTCTCCGGAAATGGGGAGAGGCGAATTGTTGAAGCCAAGGCTACCATTAAGGGCACCCTTCCAGTCCGAGGATTTAGCTGCTCAAGTTCAGCGATTCCAAGTGTCTTAGAAAAAATGGGGAGTAAGAAACCTTTCCATAACTTTGCAATTAAGGCTCTCGATGAAATCTATACTGAAGCGCGCCTCGAAAAAGCTCAGCGCTTCGAAGTCAATGAACTACGCAGCGGTGCGTTCATCAATGATGGTGAGGGGAAGTTTACCTTTCGTGCTCTTCCCGCTCTAGCACAGACTGCACCTGGTTTTGGGATGTCGCTAGGTGATATCAATGGAGACGCTCATCTTGACCTGTATATGGTCCAAAATTTCTTCAGCCCACAACCTGAAACCGGACGGATGCACGGAGCAATGAGTATCCTCATGACTGGTCGAGGAGATGGGATGTTCGATTCCGTGTGGCCTGAAAAAAGTGGGTTGGTTGTCCCAGGGGACGCAAAGGGTCTCGTGCAATTTTCAAAGGGCCGTCTTCTCATCAGTCAGAATAATGGAGAAACACTTTTATTCCGTCCTAATTATGACCGTTCGCAGCAGTGCCATATTCGATTGATCGGTCAGTCTAAAAACCGGCGAGCGATTGGAGCTCGAATTTCTTGCTCATTAGAAGGTGTGCTGCTTGGGAGCTTTGAAGTTTATGGAGGCAGTGGCTACCTCAGTTCCGGAACCTCGATAATATCAATACCTCATGAAGGTGAGGGCATGATAGAGGTTAAGATTGAATGGCCTGATGGTTCAAAGAGTAACCACCAAATTCCCGCAAAAGAAGGCGGAGAGATTAGAAAACCGTGATACGCCACTCAAAGCTCGTGTGGGACTTCTCAATCAGTTGCAAGAACTCTTTAATCTCAAGCCGAGAGTGTTCGAAAGACTTGGCTCCTCGCCCCACTTTTCCCCTCTCCACAATCGTGCCTCAAGATGAGGCACGATTCCTACAGACCGACTCGGGGGGATATGGAGCAACTTAATTGACGCGGATACGGAAGTAGCGGCCCAACTGCGCACCTACAGAATTTTCATCACGAGCGGTTAGGGTAGAGGTCCCATCCCCGTTATCGAGATCACTCTGAATCGTGAAGTTCCCATCAGCATTCCTCCATTCAGCAAGATCAGATGAGGCTTCGATCCGAATCCTGAATCCAGTCAGTCCCTGACGCAACCGGTAACTTAACTCAGCGTATGTCTCTCCGCCATCACCAACGATCGCAACCGAAGGAAGATCAATAGAAGAGGCATCCCGTGGATCCGTTCCAAAAACATGCTCAAGCAAATTACTGACTCCGTCGGAGTCTGCATCTGCTAGCGACCCGGAGATCGTCGCATCAAGCAGCTCTGCTTCTGAAAAATAATCGGCACGCCAGTCGATTGGCGGCACTGAATTGACAACTCCTGGGGTTCCTCCTGGATTGAGGGAGGCTAGCCAGCTATTGGGATCACTTCCATAAAGCGCAGGAAGAATTCTCACTAAAGTGGTTCCTGTTCCATCGGGAGAAGTAGGCCAAGGGCTGCTATCGTTGTAGTCTGCGATATCAACTGAGGGCATCAAGTCGGATTCTAAGGCGATCGGATTTGCCTCTGGCAGCCTGAGACTCACCTTTTCACCACCATTGGAAAGCCTTCCCGAGTAGGGCCCAAAGACGCCCACTGAAGCTGGGGGATTGAAAGTCGAACGGAAAGTCGCGGGATCGTTTTCAACAACGAGAACGACTTCCCCGGGAATAAGCTCAGGAGCGGTCGGGCCAAATACGAATCCAATTCCAGCAATTTGGACGCCTGCCAAAGGAACCCGAGAACCCGAAATATTCTGGATCTCGATAAATTCAACGCTGCCGTTAGCTGGGTGATACATCATCTCGGTGATCACCAAAGGACCGGCTCGTGGAGAATCATTGGAGGCATTGAAAGAAGTGGCCTCAAGAGGGGGATAAGAAATTTTACCAATCGAGTTTACGTGCCGCCCAAAACTAAAGCCTGCCGCGCTATCTCCAAAGGTGAAACCGTGAACATAATCGGTTCGCTCTCCACTAGGGGTCGCAGAAAGAAGGAACACTTCCTCTCCTCCGGAACTCAGCCCAAAACTTGTCTTTTCGGTTGTATCCTCATCTGGCTCAGGAGGGTCCACATCTGGCTTAGGAACCTGACTTGTGGTCAAGTTGACGTTATCGATGTCCAAGACCATGGCTGCTCCACCAGT
>TARA_B110000003_G_scaffold86082_1_pt1 | contig 36499 bp, 38 predicted proteins | sample TARA_B110000003 | Tara Oceans TARA_B110000003 (sample SAMEA4396424) | marine metagenome | biome: Westerlies Biome; feature: [SRF] surface water layer (ENVO:00010504); material: water (ENVO:00002006), including particulate matter (ENVO:01000060) such as... | depth 5 m
GTGTCTGCATCTGCGCCGACTGAAGCGGTAATACCTCAGAAAGGACGCAGTATAGCGGCCAGTGATTTACCTGTAGCTAAGGCAGAGCCAAAAACCGCAGTATTGAGGCAAGGGTCTAGCGCCCATGCTTTGAGCTTTGCCGAAGCAGAACTAAATTACGCAAAGGCCTCGTTAACTCAAAATGATCGAAAAACATCCGTTACTGATTTGTCATTCGTCAAGCTAGAACCAGCGCGCTTACCAGCCAATCCATCCCCTCTTGGATATATGACAAGAGTCACGGTAGCAACGCTTGCTAAGGGTGATTATAGTGTCGCGAACAATGATATAACTATTGCTAAGCCTGAGTCTGCCAGAGCTATTAATGCGTCAGCTACACCCAATGCTAGACTGGAAGAGGCTCAGATAATAGTACGGCAAGCTCAAAGTAAGGTTGAGGCACCTGAGCAGGCTACATTGATAATTCCCACAAAATTATCGAAAGAAATAAAAACACTAGAGCCTAGAGGAGCGGCAATAGAAAAGTTAACGCCCATAAAACTCCCTGCATCGGCGGAAACCATTATTAGCCACAATCAACACCAAAGGCCAAGCTTAATTAAGCAACCAGAGGCGTCAATAAAAGACCTGAGTAGCGGCGTTATTACTCAGCTAACGAGCAGCAGCCGAGTCAATTCGTCAGACAAACCTGGTCTAGACCAAATTGAAAATCTAGGGAAACAAGATACGTTGAGGAGACAGGATCAGTATTTAGATCTATCGCGGCGCCTGACTGATGCTCTAGGCCAAAGGTTGACTGCGCAAATTAGTCGTGGGTCTTGGCATGTTGAGATGGAATTACATCCGAGAACACTTGGCAGAATAGAAATCCAACTAGAGATGAAAAACGGCGAACTAGAAGCACACTTTAATGCGTCTAGGGCTACTACCCGAGACCTTATTCAAGAGGGTCTACCACGTTTGAGGGCCGAGTTAGAACAACATGGCACGGATTCTGCTTATGAAGGGGTAGGGCAGCAAAATAATGGGGAATCTGACGGAAAACCGACAGGTGCTGATCATTCAGGGAATGAGGTAGAATCTGAAGATCAGGGACCAGAGCCTCAAGAGCGGACAAAATTAAAGGCTGTACACAAGCAGGGTTTAGACATACAGGTTTAAAACCTTGCGAGCAGATTAATACAGATGATACTCAAAGGTTGGGTTAGACCATGGCGACAGAAGCAGATCTGAATGGAGAAGAAATTCAGTCCGAGAAATCAAAGTTAAAAGTTGGATTGATTATTGCCGCCAGCCTCTTAATTGCGGGACTAATTGGTGCTGGTGCTCTCTATAGTCTTGGCTTCTTCGCAGAAAGCGATGACGCCGAGGCAGTAATCGCCGCAATGGAATCGGCGTCAGGGGACTCGGCAGAGCAAGGTATCGAGGGCAACTTGGGGCCGAAGGCGTCCTATTTTGAAATTACACCTAATTTGATATCCAATGCCGCTGGCTCTAGAAAGATGATTCAGTTAAAAGTAGCTGTAATGACTGACTATGATGAAGAAGAGCGAATCCTAGGGCTTGTGAAAGCGCATGATTATCCTATTAGGAGCGCTATGCTGCAGGTTTTATCAGAGCAAAGCGAAGAAATGATCGCTCAGAAAGATTTTCGGCAAAAACTAGCTTTTCGATTGACCACAGTGATTAATGAAGTATTGACCGAAATTGAGGGCATTGGCGGCATTAAAGCGGTCTATTTTACTGAGTTTTTAATACAATAATGATTAATCAACTAATCCTGAGCTTCCCTTTAGGGTTTTCGGAGGCATCCTATGGCAGAGCAAGATAACCTCCTTTCGTCTGAAGAAATGGCCGCTCTTGTGTCTGATCCAAAGGAAGGGCTCGATGCTGGCGGCCTGGGGTTTCAAGGGGAAAGAAAGGCCCAAAAGTATGATATCGCCAGTGAATCAGCAGCTCTAAATTTTAACTTAGATGCGGTCCATAGAATTAATCAAAAACTTGGAAAGAGCCTTCAACAGGGCTTGGAAAGTGCACTGAAATCAACGATAGAGGTAGCGCCGCAGTCAGTTGATTTGGTTAGCTTTGGAGACTATTTGAACCAGTCAGACACAATAACGGCATCCAATATAGTCTCGGTCGAACCTCTCAGAGGGCGAGCGCTGGTAGTCATTGATATGCCGGTATTGTTGTCTGCGCTTAGCAATTTTTTTGGCGGCACAGTTTTAAACGGTAAGGCCAGAAATGCGAATAGGCAGTTTACTCCTACCGAAATAACGGTTAAGGATATGATATTAAATGTCACCCTTGATTCGATGCGCGAGGCCTGGACGCCGATCCTACCTTTGAAGCCATCATTTATAGGACTAGAGACGATACTGGCGGATGCAAAAATAACCTCCCCGTTACATTCAGTTTTTATCAATAAATTTTCTATCATAATTGGCGGCACTCCATCTGGCAGTATTGATATTGTTTATCCTTACAGCATGTTGCGACCGATCAGTAGCAAGCTTACTCAATGGGCCCAAGGTTCAGTTAAGAAGGAGTCTTTACAGAGCTCATGGAGGTCTAGACTGAACATGGCCGTGACAAATGCAAAGGTGGAGATAAGGGTAGAGCTGGGTCAAATCCACCTTACTTTGGAAGAGCTTGAAATGCTCGGCTCACAGGAGGTAGTAATGTTTAATAAACCGCCGCTTGCTGCAGCAAGCGTGGACGGCATTACTATTTTTGAAGGCAGTGTAGGAACTCAATCTTCCCAAATGGCAGTGCAAGTTGTTCGGCCGCTTAGGGCAAAGTAATAATTGAAAATTGAATTATAAGCTAACCACCGCAACAGCAAAATAAAGAGATGAAAAAATGGAAAATTCAGAAACGAAGGCAACCGATCAAGGCGCACAAGATCAGGCTCAGATTCAACCTGATGAAGCCAGTATCAAGGATAAACTTGATCCTGAAGTTTTACAGAATATCCCTGTCACTATCTCTGTAGAGGTTGGTAGAACCTCATTCAAAATTAAAGACTTGATTGAGCTGGCGCAGGGGAGTGTTATTCAGCTAGACCGTGCCGCGGGAGAGCCCCTTGACCTATTGGTGAATAATACTCTCGTCGCCAAAGGTGAAATAGTTGTTATAGGTGAGAGGTATGGAATCAAGTTGACGAGTGTTGTGCCAACGGCCGAACGGCTAAAGAATCTTTCATAAAGAGACCGATATTATGCCACTTATTGCCTGGACCGATTGGTTGTCGATGTTAGGTTCGTTCGCAGTTGTTATCGGACTGCTGCTAGCCACTTTGGTAATGCTCAAAAAACTCGGCCCTAAGGTCGGTGTAGGTGATTCCGGGGGGATTAAAATCATATCTGTTCAAAATTTAGGGGGGCGGCAGAAACTGCTTTTAGTTGCCATTGAAACTGAGCAGGTATTGATTGGTTTGTCGCCACAAAGCATTACGAATCTTGGCAGCTGGCCGCTTGAGACAGCATCAAGCTTGGCAGGTGCCGAAGCCAAAAGCCAAAGTCGTGAAGAGGCCTCGTTATCAGGTGGAAAAGCTATTTTTAAGCAATTATTCGTCGACCAACTCTCTAGAACCAAGGATTGAATCGTGGGTACAAAAAAAGCGGGTAATCAAAAGGAAAAGACAAAGTTGACTCAAGTATGCGGCCTCTTCTTTGGTAGCAAGTTCCAGATTGCTTGCCGTTGGGCGCTAGTTCTGCTCTTCGTCATCACAATGCCTGCTTTTGCTCAGAGCGGATTACCAGTCCTCAATATGATTGAGGATGGGCAAGGTGGAACGAAATATAGCCTAACATTGCAGTTGTTGGCATTGATGACAGTATTGACCTTACTGCCCTCATTATTGATGATGACTACCTCTTTCGTGCGTATCATTATTGTCATGTCGTTATTGCGGCAGGCTTTGGGTACTGGCCAGACTCCACCCAACCAAGTCCTTGTCGGAATCTCACTATTTTTAACGCTCTTTATTATGGCGCCAACATTCAATACCGCCTATGAAGAAGCGATATCCCCTTATCTTGAACAGCAAATTAGCTTTGACGATGCCGTTTTAAAAACCGAGACTCCGTTTCGGACGTTTATGCTAAACCAGACACGTGAGACAGACATTGCAATGTTTGCAGAAATAGCCAGACATGAAAACTTAGATAGCCCTGCTGATGTACCATTTACTACCTTAGTTCCCGCTTTTATCACGTCTGAATTAAAAAGCGCTTTCGCCATTGGATTCTTAATATATATCCCTTTTGTGGTCATTGACTTAGTTGTGGCGAGCGTCCTGATGTCAATGGGCATGATGATGCTTTCACCCATGATGATATCTATGCCCTTCAAGTTAATGCTATTTGTTTTAGTTGATGGCTGGTCACTGATCATGGGCTCACTGACAGCGAGCTTCGCTATATCATAAGGGAAAAGGAATGGACGTTGCACAGGTAATTGATTTAGGCAAGGAGGCGCTTTGGGTGGCTGTGTTAGTGTCTGCTCCGCTCTTGGGGGTGGCCCTCGCAATCGGCCTAATTGTCGGTATATTTCAAGCGGCGACATCAATTCAAGAGATGACCCTGAGCTTCATTCCAAAGCTTGCTGTTATGGTAATAGCGCTAGGGGTTTTTGGTAGTTGGCAATTATCGGTTATGGTCGATTTTTTCAGGCGCATCTTCGAGCGTATTCCCGCGTTGTTTGTGTAATGGACGTTCTAGTCACTGAAATCGTTGATTTTTTTTATAAGTTTCTTTGGCCAATGATTCGTGTCTCAGCTTTTTTACTGTCCGCACCCTTCTTTTCTATTCGTGCGGTTACAGTACGAATTAGGGTGCTTTTGGCGGCAACATTGACCCTAATGATTTATCCTCTGCATGAATGGCCTCTTCTCGACCCCACCTCTGCAGTCGGACTTCAAGAGGTATTTATTCAGGCATATATTGGCATTTTGATGGGATTGTTACTGCAAATTATCAATGGCGCTTTAGTGGTCGCTGGGCAAGCCATGTCAGCATCAATGGGCCTTAGCATGGCGAATATGGTTGATCCAAGCATGGGTAACGTACCAGTAATATCACAGTTTCTTCTTATATGCTCGACGCTAATATTTATTGGTTTGGGCGGACATGTGCTAGTTATTGGACTTGTTGCAGAGAGTTTTTCAGCCCTACCTATATCGGAGGATATACCGGTTCAGGCACTAGCCAACTTTGTGATTGATTGGAGTGCGATGATTTTTTTGGGCGCAATATTGCTTGGGTTACCTATTATGGTTTCTCTGTTATTTATTAACATGGGGCTCGGAGTTATCACTCGTGCTGCGCCGGCGCTAAATATTTTTGCGGTAGGCTTTCCGGCAATGATTATAGCCGGGATGTTATTGCTGGCAATGTCCATGAGCAGTATTGGATTTCGTATTACCTGGCTATGGCAACAGGCATTCGACAAACTTGGCCAAGCTTTAGGAGTGATCTAATGGCAGATGAAAGTGCCAGCGAAGAACGTACTGAGGAACCAACAGCCAAACGACTTGAAAAGGCTCGTGAAGACGGCCAAGTAGCGAGATCCCAAGAGCTTTCCGTTGCTGCTATGATGATTGGAGTGGCACTCTTTATGCTGGTATTTGGCGGAACATTGCTTGACAAGCTGCGCCATATTTTTGCCGCAGGCTTTTTATTTGAGAGAAGAGATGTATTTTCAGACAATCTTTTGCCCTCTACCTTTGGACAGCATGCAGTTGATAGTGTTTTAGTTCTCAGCCCAATGTTTCTTTTAGCGATTATGATCTCAATTGGCGCCTCCGGAGCGCTGGGAGGTTACAATTTTTCGGTTAAAGCGCTGGCACCAAAGGCAAGTAAGATCAATCCTCTGAAGGGACTGAAGCGCATTTTTGGTCTCAAAGCGGTCGTTGACTTAACCAAAGCTTTCACTAAATTTGTGTTGGTTGCTGCGGTTCTTTATTTGGTGGTCGTTAGTAAGTTCGACGCTTTGGTTTCATTGGGCTTTATGGGCATGCAGTCGGCGATGTCAGAAGCCGGTCAAATTATTTCTAGTGGAGCAGTTTGGGTAACACTGACCTTAGTTATTGCGGCCGGTATTGATGTTCCGTACCAGCTCTATGAGCACAATAAAAAATTAAAAATGACCAAACAAGAAGTGAAGGATGAGTTTAAAGACATCGAGGGAAGACCAGAGGTAAAAGCGCAAATCAGGCGTAAGCAACGAGAGATGTCCATGGCGTCCATGGTAGATGCCGTTGCAGAAGCTGATGTTGTGATTGTTAACCCTGAACATTTTGCTGTAGCACTAAGCTATGATCCATCTAGTAATGGCGCGCCAACAGTAGCCGCAAAAGGCGTTGACCATATGGCTCAAACAATTCGCGAGAGAGCTCGTGAGAATGGCGTGCCTATTTTTTCTTCGCCGAGTCTGGCAAGAGCACTATTTTTTACTACCGATGTTAATCACAGCGTACCAGAAGCTTTATATTATGCAGTTGCGCAAGTGATTGCCTATGTGTTTGGTCTTAATAGCCTCGACCGAAAGGCCTCTGTGGCTAAAAAGCCCAGTCCCGAAGTACCCTTAGAAATGCGTTTTAAAACTGATGGAACGTTGGAAGATTAAACTATTCTTGCCATTTGGAGGGCACAGAACATGATAAAAACACCAATAGCCGCGAGAGCGGGGTTCAAGCAATGGCAAGATATGGGAGATATATTTTATTCTAAAAGGGACAAATTGAACTTTCTTTCGGCACTAAATGCAGTGGTCAATGAAAATTTAAGTTTGGCGATTGTCAGTGAAACGCCCGCGCTTTTAAATTATTACTCACGAATGCTGATTGCGCGCCTTCGCAAGATTAAGGGAATTAACTTAGAGGTGTTTTTACCAACGACTACCGACGGCCTGCTGAAAAAGTTCAATGATATCCTTGCCGACATGACCTTAGAGGAAGCAAAAGAGCAGCCAACCGGTGACGCTTCCTTCAATGTTATGGTTATCCACGATGCTAACAGTGTTGCTGAGGAACAGTGGGTTCTTTTATCGCGACTTATGTCTGACTTTCCAGGAGTTAATGTGCGATTAATTCTATTTTTAGATGAGCGTTTGGCAGGAGAGCACGATTCACTAATTGGGCGTCTCGGCAAGGATCTGTTTAGGTGGAGAGCGTCGTCTCCAACATTGGAACAAGCCCGAGATCTACTGCTGACGGGCGAACAAAATGGCTATTTTTCTGAGTCCCAAGCATTGTTAAAAAAAATTGATATGGATGTTGAATTTGTAAAAAAAGAAGAATATGACATCAGTTCAAGAGCCGAGATTACCCCTCAAATAGCAGAGCAAGTAGACTCAGTGTTAGGGACCGCTGCGGCTATGCCCGCTTTAGATTCCAAGGCTGTTAGCAGCGACGAAGCTCCTAAGCGAATAAGAGCGTGGAGCCTCCTAACAATAGGCTTCATGCTTTTTACAGCTTGGGCAGTGGCTTTAGCTCTGGGTATAGAGATAATACCAGAACTTTTTAGCGGTATATAAAATCATGGCTAGAGACTCATTAGATAAATTGCATAGCTACTGAGATTGTCGATCTCCAAAACTCTCGATGATTAAAGTTAGTTAAGAGACTGCCGATTTTATATTGAGCTGACATGATTAAAAACCCTTTGGATAATCCTATGAGTAGTGAAGACGACATTGAAAACAGCGATAAAGACCAAGACTTGAGTAACGCTGTTGCGGATCAAGATGCTGTGACGAAGGGCAAAAATGAGACAAGCGAAGAGCAGGCGCAGCAATTAGATACAGATTTTGAAGTAAAAAAGCCGCTGGTTAACCAATCCGCAGCGATGTTAGCAGAAGGTGATCGGACTTGGCTTCGAAATCTTTTCAATACAGGCAATCGTGGGCTTAAACGAGTGCTTATTGGAACCATTGCTAGTTTAGTGCTCAGTGTCGGAATATTTGTATTGATGCTGGGAGCGGTCTCTACTCGCTTGAGTGATGTCGACATTATGCTTGGAGCGTTGACAACACGGGCAGTTAAGTTGAATTCAGTTTTGGAGTCTTTCGATGACTTCAATGAGACCTTAGTAGCAGTTGTTGAGTCTCAAGACGTGCTCGCTAAGGAACAAAAAGAGTTGTCAGAGGCAATAAACTCATTGAATCAAGATGGTCCAGATGCCACAAAGAAAGCAATAGCGGTGGGTACCAGGGAGTTACGGGTTGATTTTTTGCGTATAAAAGAGCAAGTTCAGAGCCAGGCTAGTGGGCTGAGAGACTTGTCGACTGCCGTCACTAAATTTGGTACTGAATTAACGGCATTCGACGTTAAAATTAGCGGTGTAGAGACACTGAAAGCCTCTGTCGACGCACTCATCACTTTAGAGAAAGAGCAGTATATTTCAGTACTAGAACGCCAGGCTAAAATTCAGGCAGCTCAGTCTGGACAGCAGCTACCCAGAGTCCCAAGAGACACTGATATGATATTTTTCTCAGATAAGACTTCTAACTGACAAGGGAGTTTAAAAGGATCGGTCTGCATTGAAAGGCTAATTTAGATTGCTTCGCAATCGCTTTACCGTTTGAGACAAAATTTGGCTAATGCGCGATTCACTGACATTAAGGATTGCACCTATTTCTTTAAGGTTCATCTCTTCTACATAGTATAGCGAAATAATGTTTCGCTCACGCTCTGGAAGCTCTGCGATTGCCTCAGCAACAGATGACATTAGCTGTTGTTTTGAGAGTTTGGCCTCAGGATTATCGGCGGGCATAGTCGGAACTTCGACGTCTTCTGAAAGTTGTGATTCTATTGAGACTGTCTTAAACCGATTGGCATGATTGCGCTCCTTTTGAAATGTCTCTATATCCTTTCCCATAAATGCGGCAAGTTCAGTGTGAGAGGGCTGGCGTCCTAGCGTACTGGATAAAACCGCGGCTGCTTCATTGTGCTCGCGAACCGTCACCATAGCCGATCGAGGCAGATAAGATATCTTTCTTACTTGATCAATAATCGCACCACGAATGCGGGTTTTAGCAAACACTTCGAATTCTACGCCTTTACTAGCATCAAAATTCTTAGTGGCTTCGATTAAGCCAACTGTGCCTACTTGGATTAACTCGTCCAATTCCATATAGTTTGGTATCCGGGCTCTTAGATGAAGCGCTACACGCTTAACTAGCCCGACATGCTTAAGGATAGCCTTATTTTGAGGGCTCTCATTTTGAATATCACCATACATACTAATATCTGACATAGCTTATCCTCAAGACACGCTTGACTGACTGCGGGCTAAACGCTCGACAAAGAACTGCAAGCCACCACTAATATCTGTTTTGGCAGGTTGCGCCATAACGACTTTGGCGAGGGATGTATAGTCTGAGGTAGAGATGCTCGATGGCGCGAAAGCCAGCAAAGATTTAGAGGCTTTTATCGCTCTTAGCACCATTTCATCTTCACGTATGGAGTGCAAATAGCTCACATTATCACCAAGAAACTTGTTGATAACAGCGTTCACACTTTGATAGAGGCGCTCTCCTTCTTCTTGGGAACCGACACAGTTTGGGACAAGAGAGATATTATCAAGCTGATGATCTTGGACCATAACTTTGATGATTGCATAGGCATCGGCTATTGAAGAGGGTTCATCTTTAAACACAATAAACCGATGTTGGCACGCACGCAAAAAAGTCATCACTAAATCTGAGAGACCGGCTGCAAGATCAACAATAAAGTAGTCAATTTCTTGTTCTAGCTCTGAAAAGGATTGGACAATCCCCGCAGCCTCAACCTCATTGAGTGAAGCCATATGCTGAATGCCGCTGGCCCCGGGAATAAGCTTTACTCCCAAAGGGCCGTCTACAATTATCTCATTGAGGGTCTTTTCGCCGGATAACACATGACTAAAGTTATAGGTTGTCCTGCAGCCGAGGGCTAATTGCGCGTTAGCAAGGCCGAGATCGGCATCAAAAAGAACAACTTTTTTTCCGAACGAAGCAAGCATGACCGCCAAATTAGCTGACACAGTGGTCTTACCTACGCCGCCTTTTCCGCTAGCAATACCAATGATTTGAGTAACTCGTTTCGACATTATGAAACCCCTTTATCGTTTCTACCAGCCCAAAAAACATTGTTGCCGCCATTTAGTGCAGGTTGGCTATGCATCTTCGTATATCGCAGAAAGCTAGTCAATTAAAACCCCTCCAAGTTGTTGAAAGCCGTGTAATGCAAGAGCATAGCCAGTTATTGTTTGGGCTGGCTTCATAGCAGAACTATTATTAGAGGCAATCGACAGAGGTATATCGACGTTCATTAGGCTATTTGAAACGGACCAAGGATAGACGCCTTCTTCTAAACGAGAGAGCATCACTGAATCCCATGGTCGGCTGTTCATATTTAAATATTGATTAGTTAATGCTTGTGATGCATCTGCAGGTAATAAAAGGTGCGCATTTGCATCGGGTAGAGCAGCCTGAAGCAATGGTAACTGGGCTTCAAGGTCAGTCCCAGGGGTATCTATAATGATCAATTTACGAGATCGAAGTTGTTCAGTCATGTGTACCAACATCTCTGGTGTCTGCGCACTGAAAACATTAACTCCAGTCTGGAGGCCCAGAAGCTGACTCTGATCCCAGGCGCCGACACGACTGTCATTAAAACTGATTATGGCGACATTCTGGCTGCCAGTATCGAGGACCTTTCGCCTTGCTATCCGCGATGCCATAGTGGTCTTCCCTGCACCTACTGGGCCGGCAATAACATGAATGCCGGAAACACTGGAGAGCAAACCAGTATCTTTGATAGAAGCGCCAATTGTTTTACTGAGAGTCTCCATGAGAGTCTCTTGATCCCTGTGTTCGGAAATCATATCGGATACTAACGCGCGCATAGGCAAGGGCATGCCGGTGACATTTAACCCTTCAATTATCTTTTTAGATTGGCTATTGAGATTACTCAGAGCATCATTTCTGATGAGTCGCTGAGAAATTCTAACTTCTTCACGGATACTGGCGAACTCGTGTTTGACTAGCTCCAATAATTCGCGTGAGCGCACATAATCGAGGTGTTGCTCTACCTCCGGCTGTTTTGAGTGAGAATGTTCGGGTAACACATTTTCCGGAGTGATCAGTGGCGTTGGCGGCGATATTGTTGGGCAGTTAAATATCTTCTCTTCCATGACATCACTGAATGACTGTTCTGTAGCCGACTCACGGATATTGATCTTACGCTGAGCGCTATGATGCAATTCACGGGACTCTTCATCAGAGGAGGAAGCCAGGTCAACAGCAACTATGATCTCAGTGCGTCCGCGCGATTTATTATTTGAAACGACCAAGGCGTCATCTCCATACAGAGTCTGTATTTCTTTCATCGCTGAGCGGGTATCTTTTGCAAGTACTCTTTGTAATTCCATTATTTACTACCTTGTCTTACTGGGTTTGTTCAACGTCAATCGTCGCAACGACTTTGATTGATTGGTCATCAGGGATTTCGCTATATGACAGAACAGTTAGATCACTGAGTCGATTTCTAATTAATTTAGCTAGCCATGGGCGTATGCCGGGAGAAACCACCAACACGGCTGGCTGTCCCTGATTTTCAATTTCTTGGATATTCTGGGCGAGTGACTTAAATAGCCCCTCGGCTAACTGAGGCTCTATAACCAAACCTTGATTACCGCCATTTTGCTGCAGTATGTTGTGTAACATTTGCTCTAGAGTAGGATTCAGAGTCATTACCGGAAGGCTTTCATTTATGTCGACCAATCCTTGAACGATCATGCGACCAAGCTTTGGTCTTACTGCAGCGGTTAATTCATCTGTGTTTTGTGTGACACTACTTTCCGTAGATAGAACCTCTATGATGGTCCGCATATCTCGAACAGAGACTGACTCTTCAAGAATGTTTTGCAAAACCTTAGTAACCGTGGCCAGGGGTAGCTTGCCGGGCACCAAGTCTTCGACCAATTTTGGTGCTCGAACGGCTACTTTATTTAGGAGCTGTTGAGTTTCATCATGACTTAACAATTCTGAAGCATTATCACGTAATAGCGTGTTGAGATGTGTCGCAATTGCTGTTGCTGGGTCGACTACGGTATACCCAAGAGTGCGGGCATAATCTCTTTGTGAACTATCAATCCACACAGCGTCAAGTCCGAAGGCCGGCTCCTTAGTCGCAATCCCATCCAATGTACCCTGAGCTTGACCTGGGTTAATAGCTAGCTCACGACCAATTTTTATTTCTCCCCTGCCTCTTACAACACCATTCATGACAATATGATAGATATCTGGATTTAGGTCTAGATCATCTCTTATGCGGATTGGCTGTATGAGAAAACCCAGTTCCGCAGATAGTTTTTTCCTAACGCCCTTAACTCGCGGTAGTAACTGTCCGCCTGTCTCCGGATTGACTAATGGAATAAGCCCGTAGCCGATGTCCAAACCGACCAAATCTACCTGTTCAACATCATCCCAATCCAACTCTTCGTTTAAGGTTTCACTTTCAACAGAATGCTGCTTAATGTCTGCATCTATATTGGCGGCTTCCTGATTCCCAAGCCTTAAAAGGTATATTCCAAGACCCGCAGAGCCAATGCCTAGTAATACGAAAATCATAGTTGGCATTCCGGGGACCAATCCAAGCAGAACTAAAATTCCGCCGGCGACTATTAGAGCCAATGGATTTGTCAGTTGACCTTTAGCCTGAGTTGTCATTGTTTCGGAGGTAGTAACGCGAGTCACCAAAATTGCTGTGGCAAGGGAGAGCAGCAGTGACGGTATCTGTGCCACTAGACCATCACCAATGGTGAGCAGGACATAGATTTTCCCAGCTTCAGAAAAGCTGAGGTCATGTTGAGTGAGACCAACTGCCAAGCCGCCAAGAATATTAATAATCAAGATCAACAAACCGGCTATAGCATCGCCGCGGACAAATTTCGACGCACCATCCATCGATCCAAAGAAGTCGGACTCTTGAGATATTTCCTCGCGTCGAAGTTTTGCGGTCTGTTGATCAATGACGCCGGCATTTAAATCAGCATCAATAGCCATCTGTTTACCGGGCATGGCGTCTAAGGTAAAACGTGCAATGACCTCCGAAACTCTGCCCGCGCCTTTGGTGACAACAATAAAATTAATAATCATGAGAATCGCAAATATGATGAAGCCGACTAAATAATTTCCATTGATCACGAAGGAGCCAAAAGCCTCGATGACCTTGCCAGCCGCATCAGGTCCTTCATGGCCATTGACTAGCACTAACCTTGTTGAAGCTACGTTGAGTCCAAGTCGTAGCATGGTTGCTAGCAAAAGAATCGAAGGGAAGGCCGAGAAATCTAATGGTTTTGAGCTGTTGATCGCGATCATAATGATCACCACCCCCAACAAAATATTAAAGGTGAATAAAAAATCCAGCAGAAATGCCGGCAAGGGGAGCACCAGCATTGCAATAATTAGCAGAACAAGAAAAGGAATGCCCAATCCAGATAGTTCGATTTTTGACAGATCCTGTCGTATGTTCGACAGCACTAAATTGGGCATTAGCTAAAACCTTATATATATCAGAGATTTAAAAAATCTGGAAGTTCATACAGCTGTAAACTACTCAGAGTTCTTTTACATCAGCAATACCCGTGCCAACTTCCTGCTGGAGGATAAAAGGTCGAGTTTTGACGCGGCTATAAAATCTAGGCGCTATTTGTTCAAAAGATTTAAGTTTATTTGTCTACTGCCGATTTCAAAGTTGGGCTACAAGGAACGAGTATTAAAATTTAAGTCGAAATGACATCCCGTTCAGCCGATTAATAGCCACTAATAACGAGCGATATACAATGACTCTTAACAGCACCAAATTTTTTCTACGCGTAAATGTAGTATTTCTATTGGGGTTACTGTCATCTGGCTGCGCCAATGTATCTGAAAACTATGCAGCGGCAGTCATAGATGATGTGGTGGACCGAAAGGAAAGTATCTTGGCTACTGGATATGCAGTGATCAGTATTCAAAAGTCATCTAATCCTGCGCAGCAAAGAATTCTCTCTATTCGTGCATCCAAGCTAGATGCTTACAGAACTTTACTAGAGCAGGTTTACGGACAGTATTTGGATGCCAACACCACCATTGCTGAGCTCGTTGTAAAGAATGATACATTTAAGGCGCGTGTCCAAGGCGTCATTTATGATGCGCGATTGGTTAGTATTAGCCCCGTTGGGAACGACACCTATGAAACGACGTTGTCACTTGATAAATCAGTAGTGGATGATTTACGGAAATTGTATTTAAAGAGCATGTCTAAGCAGAAGTTGTCTGTTAAACACACTACTCGTCCAGCGACGACCTTGGCCACCTAATGGTGCGAAGTAGTTTTAATAAACCCAGTATAGAGAATGTGCCGAGATGGTTTGGCGCTAGTCGAGCTTTGCAGATTTATATCTGCTTGATGATGTTGATAATTACGCATCTTTCAGCCATCTCTGCAGAGACAGATTCAGAGTTTAGATTAGAATCAATAAAGCAAGCTCTGGTTGATATCGCTATGGAAAAAGATATTAAGCTGGGGAGTTCTGCCTATTTGGATAGTCAAGGAATACTCCATGAATCAGCCATAATGTCTACGCAGGCTGAGGTGCGAGGGGTACGGATTATTGAATATCTTGAGGCAGCGGGAGCTCCCGGCGCTAGCATGGAATCCGCGATAATTCGCTCCAGGTCCTGTCTTGGGTCTCAATCTGGATTGCGTCGTCAGGCAACTATTCGAACGCTACAGCGCAGCGCGCTTAAAAATACTGGCTCTTTGGTGGGCGACCACTCTATCGGTGAGTTAAGTGGATTATTAAAAGCGCAGCTCCATTCCGCCACGGCAAGCTCAGCGCAATGGTCTACCACCGAAGAAACAGATTTTTCTTCAGATTACACGCGTTTTTTGAGATCAAGGGCTGTTGATGAGGTCCCCTATTCATTTCAAATTGAGTTACGAAAAGTGGCCACAGATCCCTCAACGCTGGCTTCCGCCAAAGCGATTTTAGCGAGCGGAATAGAGAGATTGCCTGGTGCAGACAAGGCGGCCCTTGCAAGGCAAAGGCCTTGGCCTGCCGTGAAGCTTGAGTATCAACTAACACTGATTGAAAAATCAACTAATCGCCAGCTTTGGCGTGGGTACAGCGAGCTAATGTACCCAGAAGTCAGGCGCGGTTATCGAAAGGATCCCTATCCTGAACAATTGGTGATTCAGGCCGGGAAAATAACGGAGTCTTTCGTGCAGCAATTCACTGTGGCGATGGAGTGCCACTCTGACCATTACCCTTTAGCGGCCATCGCTGGAGATGATAACCGCAGAACAATCAATGCTGGCGCTATTGCCGGCTTGCGGATTGGCGACCAGTTTTTGATTAGCCCCTCTGAAAACATTTTACAGCAAGCAATGAGTCTCTCTGGGATGTCAAAATTTGGGCTGGCTAGAGTTGAGGCCATGTCTCCTCATAGGGCAACGTTGGTGCACATTGCCGGCCCAAAGTGGACAAGTAAAGGAAATACCAGTAAAGGATTTGCGATTTATTTTTAAACAAATTTTATTGATTTTATCGAGCGCTCAAGGCGCCAAAGGATATTAAAATGAGCTCATCAATGGTTAAGCACCTACCTTGCTTAAAGAGCCTAAACCTTGAGCGACTTTTTTGTGGCGTTATTATGTTTGTTCTCGCCAGCAGCGCCTTGGCTGACATCACTGAAGCAGAAAAAGCGCTGGCCACTCTTATTGGAATGCCACAGATGCAGCAAAAGGAAGTAGCTAGCGAGACAAGCACGGGCAGCCGTATCTATCTGGCTAAGCTTGATAAGGACATAGCCGACAGTATTAAAGCTCGCCAAGCAGAAACCCATATGACCAAATTTGGGGATACTCTAGATGGAATTATCGGTCAGTATTTGTCCGAAACGCCAATTAAGAGATCTATTCAGAGGCAGGCAGTAGTGCTGGCCAACCAGAATGCGTTTAGGCGCAATAATCCGCATTGGATGTACGCTGGCCGCGAAATAAAATTGCCTAAAATTGATGATTATAGACGGGCTATTTTTAAAAATTCCGCTCAGATCCTGAACACACCATTAATCGATAATGATCTCAAAGAAGACTGGATATACTATCCGTGATTTACATTATATCAGTCATAGGTTAGCAAAGCTGATGCAAAAAATGTAAGGAATTAACGTGCTAGGCCCGGAACAGATTAACATTGCATCCCGCCCAGTAGTCCCTCTCTCTGCGGGCTTTACCAACTTATATGTTGCAGAGAAAGTTGCCAAACATATTGGCCTAAAAGATAATCAAATTATTCGTGGAGCAGTGGTAGATAAAGAAGGCTTATTGAAGGTTATTGTTAACAACAACGAGCTAGATTTAGCTGCCACTAGGGGCTTAAAAGCCGGTGATCGGATCGACTTTAGAGTCGAACGAGGTGCGGACGGCATCTTATTGCGGGCCCTAGCAATTTTACCTCCACCACCAGAGGCGCCGAGTATGCATCGCTCCGCTATTGAAAGCGGCGCCGCGTCGAGATTACTGAGCCTACTCTATCGTCCCCAGCAAGCGTCACTGCAAGCACAGTTGTTAAAGCCTGAAAGTTTGTTAACGCTGCTAAGTCAGAACAGTACTCTTTTAGGCAGCCAAAGGCTTCCTGAACTCTTAGGTAGTGCTGCTAACCTCTCACCTCAGATGATACGTAGCGCTTTGTTAAACTCTGGTTTGTTTGCTGAATATTTCTTAGCCAATAAATTGCCTGTCCGACAAGATCTTAAGCAAGTCATGCGGCTTCTAGCCACCGACAAAACCATAAGCGACTCTGCCAAGCTAACATTTGACTCAGTGACTGATGAAATTGAAAGTTTCCAGCTTAATGGATTGCAAGCGCAGCATAATCGAGAAGTTCACTATCAATTTTTCATCCCTTTTATAGATGAAAATCCAGTAAATATTGAGTTTGAGAGAGGCGCTTTAGCAGCCGATGGCACTGTGCCCGACTGGGTTATCAATTTATACTTAGAATCCGACAATATTGGTCAAATATGGCTTAAAACCACTATCAGATCGGAAGCCAAGATTGAAATGATTGTGTGGGCGGAGCGCCCAGAAACGGCACAAAAAATAAAGCGAGATAGTCCCCAGTTGACACGAAATCTCGCTCACTTTGGTTTGCAACTGGCCAAATTTAATGTGCTTAACATGCCTCGTCCAAGCGTTGACGCGGCCCTTTCAAGTCCAGGACAAGTGCTGGATGTGCGGACATGAGACGTCAGCGGTTCAAAAAAGCCATAGCGTTGGAGTATGGCTCGCAATCAGCTCCAGTTGTTACCGCAAAAGAGACGGGCGCTAAGGCAGAGGCTATTATTGCTGAAGCGAAGCGCCAGGGTATCTATATTGCTGAAGACCCCCAGCTAGTTGAGTTACTGGGTCAGCTAGAGCTAGACGAAGAAGTGCCAGAAAACCTTTATGAAGCAGTGGCTGTCATTCTTTCGTGGGTATACTGGTTAAAAGGTATTCAACCCAATGACCAAAATACCTAATATTACGCTCTTGGCTATGCATCACCCATAGTATTGCGAGTACGCCGCGAGCGAATTTTCCCCAAACGATCATAGACATCTACAGACGCGCTAGCGCCCGGAGATTGAATTATTTTTAGCGCACTGCGAATAGAGTCTAACTTTCGATTGATAAAAATTTCATTTCGAAGGTGCAATTTTTTACACTCATCGAGCAAATCCAGAACTTTATCCAGATTAATTAGGTCGTTTTGTATGGAAGATTCTCCATCGGAAAGTGCCTTCAATGACGCGTTTAGATTTTGCGCAGCAAGATAAGATAAGATATCAACTTTGTTCGACTGCAGGGCTTCGAAGCGAGCTAGATCTTTTGCTTGTAACGCCTCAAATTCGTCCACAAGAAGCTCTTTGAGGGCCAGCGATTTGGTCAGTGCAAGGGTTAATAAACTTTCATTAGTCATCGTTTTCGCTCTGTTGTTCAAGCACAAAAAAGCCGCCTATCGCAAAGATAGGAAGCTAGGTAGCTGCGCCGTGTTGCTTTCCGAAACAAGCGGAGAGACCGTCAGTCTCCGCTAATCATTTCTTCTAACGCAACAAACTTTTCGGCGACCTTGTGAGGATCCACGGGATAGCGACCTTCACTAATTGCAGCTTTTAATTCCGCCACTTTATCCCCATCAAATGTGGCTATCGAAAGTGCATTTTCGGCCTCTGGGCTAAGAATAAATTGGTCTTTGTTTAGGTCTGCATTGGGCACGGCCGCAGGTGTCTCGCTTGAATTGGGCGTAAACTTTTCTGCCTTTAACGGCAATGCGGGCTTGCCAACTTGACCGATCGGATCATTCATTACTATTTCCTTTTAAAACTTTTACGAATCTCTACGTAGAGTATCGGCAGCAGTTTAGATAACTTAAATAAAAATATTAAATTAATTTTATTTAATCCCTCTGGCTTGGCCAGGCCCGGAAACAATGGCCCTGATTTTTTTATTAGAGTCGGGGTTGAGCAGTGTTATTTGTTGGTTGAGCTTACCATTTTCCAGCGCAACCATGGGGGTGCTAATGCGTAAACTGCCCGTACCAATAGTAAGAGTAACGCTTTCGCCTTTTTTAATCATTGCCGCTGCTCGCAAATCAGACGCACGAATTAATTGCCCCGAACGCAACGTCCTTAGTGCCTCCATTTGGGCAACCCCTTCTCGCGAAACAAGCACATCACTGGGCAAATCACCGTAGTAGTCTGTTAGCTTTGCATTATCCGAGGTTAGCAATTGTCCTCTAAGGATGGTCTTCTGAGCTAACATCACCCTCTGCTTAATATGCATGTCCTCTCTACGAAGAACCATTCCTTTACGCAGATCATTGGCCGCTGTTGCGCGCTCTAAAAGTCGTGCGGGGAGTCGGTGTGCGGCAGTAGTCAAATGGTCCGCTTGTTTTATCGCCACTACATTCGCAAGACCAACCATTTCACCACGAAGTACATCGCGGGCTAACTTATAAACAGTAGAGCTTTCGGCTAAATACTGTTTTAAAACCGGCTCGCCGCGACGCACAGACTTCACCAAACTTTTACCAGCAAGGGCAGCCCATTCCCTAATTAGACCTTTCGATTGGGACGTTAATTTGGTAGCCAGCACGTCGTTTTCAGCAAGCACTGTGCCGGCCTCTAAAGCTCTACTAAAAACCAAACCAACTTCACTATTAGTTACTTTAACACCGATAAAAACCTGCCAGTTGGTCTCTTCGCAGGCCACCTTAATAGTTTTTTGACTGCCAACATAAGCGAAGCTAATACCAAAGGGTGAAGAACATTTGGGCACTTTCAAGCGCCTGTCCACAGCTTTAATTTCTACTTGTGCGACATTCACCCCGATCTCATTTGCGACCCACTGTTGCGCTTGATAAACCATATCTTGCTTGGTCACCATGGTTGGGTTTGCGCTGACTTGAGTTGACCCCAAAGCGGCGGAAAAAATAAGGACTATGAATTTAAGCATAGATCCAGTATGGCCAATTAAAGAGAGTGACGCAATACCGACACTGCGGCAAAAAGGCGGCAAAACTCTGCCGCCTATGCGGCAAGCCGAGGAATGAAAACTTTATTGGATCTACTTAAATCATTGATAAAAATGAGTTTTTATGCTCAAAGGCTTAGAAATTGCAAACTTGGCATTCCATTTGCATTGTTTGATTGTGACATCCCTTTGCCGCATTTAAACAAAGGATCGTCACTTGCAGTAAACACTTTAATAGATGGGAAACGAAAATGTTTGATTCAGTATTTGGTATCCACGAGCGGGCTCTTGAGCTACGCAGTCAGCGTATGGAAGTTCTCTCGCGGAACATTGCCAATGCCGATACGCCAAACTTCAAAGCGAGAGATCTTGATTTCAGCAAAGTTTTAAGCGAAACCCAAGAAAATCAGACGATACAGGCTACCCACAAAGGACACATAGGTGGCTCAGGGATGGGGCGAACGGCAGACATGGTGTACACCATTCCGTTTAACAACTCTGTAGACGGCAATACGGTAGAGCTAAGTGTTGAGCAAGCCAAATACGGTAAAGCGGCGGCTGAATACCAAACCACCTTGAGATTTCTCGAAGGCGGAATGAGCGCGGTGCGAAAAGCACTGCGAGGAGAATAGAAAACATGTCAATTAATAATATTTTCGGCATTGCAGGCTCTGCTTTGAATGCTCAAATGGTACGTATGAATTCTACGGCCTCTAACCTAGCTAATGCCAGCACGGTGTCCAGCAGTGCAGAAGAGGCTTTCAGAGCTAAAAGGCCGGTGTTTCAGGCTCTGCTATCTGAGCAGCAGACAAATCAGGGTAGTCAATATGTGGGAGGCGTAAAGGTTGCCGAATTAATTGAGGACCAGACAGCGCCAGGTCAGATTTATGATCCCTCTAACCCAAAAGCTGATGAGAATGGATTGATATATCTGTCAAACGTTAATGAAGTCAGCGAAATGGTAGACATGATGGCATCGGCTAGAAGCTATCAAAACAACGTAGAAGTTATCAATACAGCGCGTGAATTGATGATGCGCACCCTTGATCTAACTAAAGTCTAAGGATAAATACTATGCTTGATGTGCTTTCAACACCCGCCTTTTTAACCCCTGAGCAGCAAGCTCAGCAGGATTTTGAAGCAAGCGTAAGCGAGGATGATCTTGGGAGAGATACTTTTTTAACGCTTTTGACTACCCAGCTTACCAACCAAAATCCCCTTGACCCAATGGACAACCAAGAATTTGTTGCGCAGCTAGCGCAGTTTTCTTCGGTAGAGGGCATTAAAGGAATGCAGGAGTCCCTTGAGGACATGTCAGTAAGTAACACCTCAAATGCGCGACAAGATCAGCTATTAGCAGGTGCTAATTTAGTTGGCAAGGTAGCTCAGGTATCAGATTTTAAAGGTGGAGAAGGCTATCCTGTGACTGGTTTGCTAAGTCTTGATACACAGGCGGACTCTGTATCGATCGACGTCCGTAACGCAGCCACAGGCGAGCTGGTTAAAAGCTTTGATATTTCTGTGGGCGATCTGGACGGAATACCCGCAGGTATGAACTTTTTTGCTTGGGATGGTAATAGTGAAGGTGGCGCCCCTGCGCCAGCGGGGATATACAACATGCAAGCCACTGCAGTGCGTGATGGCGAACGTGCGCTCACTGCAGTTAGTGCAGTAGAGCAAATTTTGGCAGCCACTTGGGATCCAATGGGTAACGAGGTCTCTTTGGAATTGGCGAGCGGTAGCTCAGTACAACTTTCCTCAGTTGAAGCATTCCTTGACCCAAACATTTTTGCTACACCCTCTGGAGGTAACGACAATGGCGATAATGAGCCCATTGTTGAATAACCCGTAGTTAAAATCTTACGTAACTAGAGCAAAGTTAAAACAAATTACTAACAGTAAAGGAATTAAATTATGTCATTTTATACCGCACTTACCGGCCTTAACGCAGCATCCACAGATTTATCTGTCACATCAAATAACATTGCTAACGCCAACACCACGAGCTTTAAGCGCTCTGATGCTAACTTTGGTGATATTTTTGCTAGCTCGGCATTGCTAAACCCCTCTACTGTTCAGGGTGGTGGTGTTGCTCTGACGAGTATTCAGCAGGAATTTACTCAGGGTAACTTAGAGCTGTCAGCCAATGCGTTAGATATCGCCATTACAGGAGATGGTTTTTTCCCTTTGGCCAGCCAAGATGGTAGTGAGCTGTATTCGCGTAAAGGCGTTTTTAGTCTTAGTGAGACCGATCAGGTAGTCAATACAGAAGGCCACACTCTTCAGGTACACCCCATAGGCACTGGTGGCGCGAGTAACTTCAATCAGGCAATGATTCCGTTAACCGTGCCCAGAGTACTTGGCGCCACGCCAACTACTGCAATGACCCTTGATATTCAGTTGCCAGATAACACTCAAGTGGTAGGCGGGGCAGTTTATGATTTTGCCGCTCCAACATCTGCAATCACCGGCTCGCTCATTGTTACTGATGGTGCTAGCACAGTGACTGTGCCATCAGCGACTTACGGCACATTAGCCGAGCAAGTAGCGGCTATACAGGGCATGGCTGGAGGTCCAGTAGGCACTAACTATGCCGACTTACTATTTACAATAGACCTTAACGGTGCGGGTACCGGCATCGAATTTGATTATAAAGAGCCTGGTGTCGTTGCTACCACGCCAACACTGAGTCAAGACGGAGGTCTGGTTACTCTTACATCGACCAACCCGACGGTCGGATCAGTAGTTACGATCGACCCAAGTAACAACACAACATTTAACGCGTCTCAGGTAGTGTCACTCTATGACGATGCCGGCGAAGCCTTTACCGCTACGGTCTACTACCAGAAAGTTGGCAATGATGTCGTCGAAGCTACTGGTACAGAAGACAAATGGAGAGCAGCAGTTTACATCAATGGCGATCTAGCTGAAATCGATGGCGACAATGAAGACGGCGCTACCAACATACTAACTTTTAACTTTGACAGTGCCTCGGGTGATATCACAGGTCTCATTGGTAATACCACTATTGCGCCATCGAGTTTAAGCGGACGAAGTAATCCGATTACACTTAGCCTTAATGCACTAATGCACACTAAAGATTTTGAAATTGTGACTCAAGTACAGAATGGGCTACCACAGGGTGACTTAGTAGATATCAATGTGGGTAACGACGGTCTTGTCGTAGCAACGTATTCTAACGGCGAGCAGAATACCGCCGGACGCATTAATCTTGCTAATTTTACCTCTGCACAGGGTCTGCGGCAGCAGGGAAGCACGACTTACACCACCACGGGCGAATCCGGGAAACTTAGCTTTGGTGAGCCGGGTAGTAATGGCTATGGTGTATTAACAGGCGGTGCTAAAGAACGCTCAAATGTCGATTTAACCGAAGAGCTGGTTAATTTGATTGCTGCACAGCGTAACTTTCAATCGAATGCCAAGGCTTTGGAAACAAGTTCTGCTTTGACTCAAACCATGCTCAATATCCGTGGATAAAGAGCATTAAAGGGAGTTTGAGATGGACAGATTAGCCTTTATTTCTCTGGCTGGAATTACCAGCCAAGCAGAAACACGAGCTCAAATTACTAATGGTTTGGCCAATGTGTCAACTGTTGGATTTAAGGAGAGCTTGGCCTCAGTGGATGAAATCTTAGAGACGAATGGTCTTGGTTTTAACACGCGAGCGGCGCCATCGAGTCCATCTCAGGAGTTTATAAATCTTGCACCGGGTACTGTAAATAGCACCGGTCGTGCTATGGACATAGTCATGAATGACAACGCTGTACTTGGCGTTCAAGCTGATAACGGTGAGATTGGCTTTACTCGGCGTGGAGATTTGCGCGTGACGGCTAGTGGGGTAATAGAAAATTCTGCCGGACAGTTGGTCTTAGGCGAGGCAGGGCCCATTAACGTTCCGCCCGGTCACATTGTATCAATCAGCCCGGATGGCACAGTTTTTGGGTCTCTTCCGACAGAGCCAGATGCGCCAGCCCTCAACCTTGGCCAGTTAATGCTGAGAGACGCAAGTGAGATGCCATTAATTAGGCGTGCAGATGCACTCTTTGAGCCTTTCAACGAGGAGTTTCGCGGTGGTGACTTTCCTACAGGGCCTCAGCCAGCATCAATAAGCACGGGTTCCCTTGAGGGAAGTAACGTCAACCCCATTGAAGCCATGGTAAAGCTCATGGACTTTAGTCGTTCCTATGAGGCAAAGATCAAGCTGGTCTCAGAGATTAAATCAATCGATGAAAACGGCGCATCAATGATGAGACTGCCAAAGTAAACGGCAGCAGGAATAACCGAGATAAAGGATAGAAATTATGGACGCTTCACTTTGGATTGCAAAAACCGGACTAACCGCGCAGCAGACACGCATGCAGGTAATTTCGAATAACCTAGCGAATGTTAACACCACAGGCTTTAAAAAAGACCGTGCGGTCTTTGAAGACCTGCTGTACCAAAACATTGTTCCTGCTGGTGGACAAACCGACGCACAGTCGCAAACACCGACAGGATTAATGCTGGGCACAGGAACGCGAGTGCTGGCAACTGAAAAACTGCATGGCCAAGGCAATATCATTACCACTGAGAACGCGCTAGATGTTGCTATTACAGGTGAGGGTTACCTGTCTGTTCAGCAGGCTGATGGCACCATTGCTTACACCAGAGATGGCTCTTTGAAACTTTCATCGGAAGGTCAATTGGTCACTGCAGGTGGCGAAGCATTACTGCCGGCAATCAATATTCCGCAAAATGCTTCCAGTATCACGATTGGCCGCGACGGCACAGTGACTGCAGAACTTGCAAATGGGGGTGGCGCTGCGCAGGTTGGTCAAATCCAGCTCTCACTATTTGTCAATAACTCAGGCCTTAAGCCTGTAGGCCGCAACTTGCTCACCGCCACAGAGGCAAGTGGGGTCGCCATTGTTGCTATACCCGGAGAAAATGCAGCCGGTATGTTAATGCAAGGGACTTTAGAGGCATCCAACGTTAATGTGGTTGAGGAGATGGTCAACATGATCGAAACTCAGCGGGCCTATGAAGTTAACTCAAAAGCGATTGCAGCAGCAGACGGTATGTTGCGCTTCCTTAATAATAATCTTTAGAGAACTGATATGAGCTTGTTAAGGAAATTTTTAAGCTTTGCATTCATTACCTTGCTGACAGCATGTGCAGGACAACCGCAGTTGATGCCCACCGCTGAATTCTCGCCAATGCAGCCAATTCCTGAGCAAAAGCCAATTCAGGTGACCGGATCTATTTTTGCCAATGGCCGAGATTTATTTGGCGATTTACGGAGTTATCAGCCCTCAGATATTCAGGTTGGGGATCTCATTACTGTTCTTTTAAACGAAACCACCCAGGCTTCACGTACCTCGGGATTGTCCACCAGTCGCAAATCAGTCAATGATGCTATTGGTCTTAACCAAACCAATTCCATAGTCGGTAAGCTGGGTTTTGGGCAAGGATTTTTTGAGGACATCAAAACAGATGGGTCAAATATATCCAGCGATGGCGCCGGAACTGCGGGGCAAGCAGCCAGCTTAACCGGGTCAATTTCAGCCATGGTGGTTGAGGTACTTGGTAACGGGAATTTAGTCATTGTGGGTGAAAAACAACTGGCACTGACCGAAGGTAGCGAGTTTATTCAGGTCAAGGGTATTATCCGCCCTGCGGATATCCAACCAGACAACACTGTTTTGTCGCAGCGAATTGCACACGCACAAATTTCATATCGCGGCACTGGCGAGCTCGCCACTGCTTCTAAATCTGCCTGGGGCACTGGGCTGTTATACAAATTCTGGCCGTTTTAAACGTTCGGCAAACAGAGGGTAATTAGCCATGTCTTTTTGGAAACTAGCACTGACAGTCGCGGCTTTAATGGTTGGGTCATTTGCTGCTGCAGATCGCATTAAGGACTTGACCGAAGTTGCCGGCGTGCGTGCGAACAAATTAGTCGGCTTTGGTCTGGTAGTTGGTTTGCAGGGCACTGGTGATGGTAAAGACTTACCAATTACTGCCCAAGCACTGAAGACCACGCTATCAGGTTTGGGGGTTAGTGTAGATGGCCCCGTTAGCGACTTTGATCTTGGCGATCAGATGGCCTCTTTGGCCGCTCAGAATGCCAAGAAAGAACTCAAGTTAGAAAATGTTGCCTCAGTGATGGTGACAGCTGAACTCCCGCCTTTTGCTAAACCAGGCCAGAGTATTGATATTAATGTGTCTGCGATCGGTGTTGCAGAATCTTTGCGCGGGGGGACATTAATATTAACTCAGTTGCGCGGGGTTGATGGCGAAACCTATGCGCTAGCCCAAGGCGCGCTGAGCATTACGGGGGTGAGTTCTTCAGCCGCTGGTAGTAGCGTACAAATTGGTGTACCTACTGCGGGCCGTATTCCCAACGGCGCCACCGTAGAGCGTAGAGTACCTACGCCCTTTGACACCTCAGATCACATTGTTTTGAATATCCGAGAGGGTGATTTTTCCACCGCTTATGCCGTCACTACTGCAGTGAACAAGTCTTTTGGTGCCGGTACGGCCCATGCAATTGACGGAGTCTCGGTAGCCATTAAAGCTCCGATTGATTCATCTCAACGGGTCGCATTTTTAAGTATGGTTGAAAACCTTGACGTTATTCCAGGAGAGGCACCAGCGCGAGTAGTGATTAACTCAAGAACAGGAACCGCGGTTATTAATCGCAATGTCAAAGTCACCGCTGTGGCAGTGACTCATGGAACTATTTCTGTGCGCATTTCCGCGACTAATGAAGTCAGTCAACCGCAGCCCTTTGGTGAGGGTGAGACCACCGTTGTTCAAAATGCTGATATAGAAATTAGCGAGGGTAATAACCCAATGTTTTTGTTTCAGCCGGGCGTTGACCTGCGAGAAATTGTCGATGCGGTTAATCAGGTTGGCGCCTCACCTTCATCACTTATTGCCATCTTAGAAGCATTGAAAAGTTCGGGCAGTTTGCGCGCTGAACTGGTGGTGATTTAAATGCAAGATATTAGTACAACCACCAAGAGTCATCTTGATTTTGCCGGACTTAATGACTTAAAAGTGCGTGCTAAACAAGATCAGGCTGGATCTGCTCAAGAGGTGGGAAGACAGTTCGAAGCCATGTTCGTTAACATGGTTTTCAAATCTGTTAGAGAAGCCAATGTGCCTATGAAAAGTGAATTAATGAGCTCTTCTAGTTTGGATACCTTTGAGCAAATGTATCATCAAGAGCTGTCTCAAGTAATGGCTCAAAAAGGGTTGTTCGGACTAGGAGATTGGTTGGCGGCACAGGTTAATGGGCAAAATCAGGGCGCTAAAGCGGTTAAAGCCTATGACCAAACACTATCACCTGCGCACGAAGGTACTCCCACAGCAGACGCAAGTGAAGTCTCGCTGAATAGCGGAGAACAATAGCATGACAGACCTACTTAACATTGGGGCGCAGGCGACCCAGCTTTATAAATCAGCGCTGACCACGGTGAGTAATAATATTGCTAACCTTAATACCGAAGGTTACAGCCGGCAGTCGTTGGATATTTCTGCAAACACAATGATTCCAATTGGTAACACCTACCTGGGCACAGGTAGCACATTGAATCAGATAACGCGGGCATATAATGGTTTTGTAGAAACCAATCTGCGAGACACCAGTAGTGACCTTTACAACCAACAACCTGTCATTGATTACGGCAACCGAGTTATTGATATTTTTGGCTCTCCTACCTCTGGGCTTACCAGCTCACTGGATAGATTTTATGAGGCATCTGCAACCTTAAGTACAGACCCCGCATCAGTGCCGCAGCGGAATATCTTTTTGACTGAGGCTGAGAGTCTTACGAGTAGCTTTCAATCGCTTTCAGGACATCTCAGTGATATCGACCAGGAAAGTCAGTTAGATATTAACCTTCAGCTGTCTACGCTGAATAATCTGACTCAGCAATTGGTTGAGGTCAATGCACAGCTTGACAGGAAGCCTTCGCTTGACCAGCAGCCACCCGAATTGTTAGACCAACGTGATAATTTACTTAGAGAATTATCTGAGGTTGTGAAAATTGATGTTAACGAGCGTGCATCAGGGGGTGTTGAAGTGCGCCTTGATAGTAGCGCCGGAACTGTACTGGTCAATAAACTTACAAGCGCAACATTTACGGCAAGCTTTTCAGAAAATGACCCAGCAGCGACGAAAATATTCGCTAATGTTCATGGTTCATCCAGTGAAACTCTCTCAGTCACAGGGGGCTTACTTGGCGGTTTAATTAATTTTCGTAGCCAAATTCTTGCACCAACGGTTACAGCTTTGGATCATCTTGCGGTCACGGTCAACGCTGAAATTAATGCGATTCAAACTACAGGTGTTGATCTTAATGGAGAGAGAGGCACTGCGCTGTTTGAGATAGATCCCAACATTGGCGGTGCTGCTGGTTTTAATATTATTTTAACTGACCCGAGTAAAGTGGCTGCGGCTGGCCTGCTGAGAATGACAAATGGCGATGCCAACACAGGTTCTGCCAGCCTTGATTATCTTGCTATTCCAACAGGCGCAGTGACACCTGCAGTCACTCTGACTTATGACGATGTTGCAGGTACATTTACAGATACTAGCGGTGGAGTCTACATACCAGATGTAAATGGACTGTTTAGTGTTGGTGCTATTACCTTCGAGCTACAGGGGGTTCCCGGCACCGGCGATACCTTTGAGATTGGCTTGAACACCAATGCTGCGGGTGACAACCGTAACATGGCACTAATGGTGCAATTACAGAATAAAAGTGTAATGCCCAATGGCAACTCTATTAGTGCGGGCTATGCAGAAATTGTCAATGGCGCGGGCAATCGCGTTAGCTTAGCGATGATTTCTCAAGATGCTATGCAGGCCATTTACGATCAAGCAATTCAGGCTAAAGGTATGGTGTCAGGGGTTAACCTTGATCAAGAGGCTTCAGATTTAATTAGGTTTCAGCAAGCTTACCAGGCCTCTGCTCAAATTATTAAAACCGCCTCCGAATTATTTGACGCAATTTTGGCTGTCAGATAGTGGTTATAAAGTTATAAAGCATGGCCCCTAGTACCGTTTATATTGGCGGTAGCCATAAAGCTATTACAGGGTGTGCCGATTTTACTAAGTAGTACTACTAAGGATCCTAGGTATGCGAGTTTCCAATACTCACTTTTTTGATCAGGCCGTTACACAGATGAATCGACAACAATCGAGTATCGCTGAGTTACAGTTAAAGATTGGTGAGGGAAAGCAGTTAATGAGGGCGAGTGATGACCCTAATAAAGCCATGGTCATTCAGCGACTCAACAGTGCTGTTCAAACACAAATGGTATTTGAATCAACACTCAATGCTGTTGACAATCGACTCCTGTTGGAGGAGTCCAGCCTCGACACAATGAATGACATCATGCTGCGTCTCAAAGAGATTGCTGTACAGGGTACGAACGGCACACTATCAGATGTCGACCGCAATCTTTTGGCTACCGAAGTTAACAGTTTGCGAGATTCTTTGTTTAGCCTAGCCAACACTCAAGATGCCAACAACAATTATATTTTTGCAGGCTCATCCACCGGCTCCCCAGCATTTTCTGAAGTGAGTGGATCCATTAGTTATGCAGGAGATGACGTACGCATTACGGTTGACGTGTCAGACCATCGACAGCTTGTTTTAAATCGACCAGGCGACCAAATTTTTACCAATGTAACTCGGCGGGGACCTCCAGAAACTGAAGTGAGTTTTTTTGATGCAATCGATGAATTCAGCGCAGCTTTAGTATCAGGGAGCAATGACGCATTACAGCAAGGCCTATCTGATATTGGGAGCCTGACAGACGTGTCTATTAACGCGTTGGCAGATTTAGGATCTCGTCAAAATACAGCCAACACCCAACGCGAAATTGTTATCGACACCAAGCTTCGCTTTCAGCAGTTGTTATCCAGTGAAGAAGACTTAGATTATGCCGCCGCGGTAACGGAGCTTTCTGCTGAGATGATGTCGCTGGAAGCAGCTCAGGCAAGTTTTGCGCAAATTTCCGCATTGAGCCTGTTTAACTACATTCGCTAGCTAGGATAAGACAACCTCATGGAAACCACCTCGTCGACAGCCAGCATTGGGTCATCAATTTTAACCAGCTTGGACAGTGGTACAGGCATAGACTCGGTCGCCCTGGCCCAAAGTCTGACGGATGCCCAAAAAGCACCTCAAGAAGCTATTATTCAAGATAATTTAAGTCAAACAACAGCAGAAATTTCTGGGTATGGGCTAATTTCTTATCAATTAGTCGTCTTTGAGAGCAGTTTGCAGACAATCAATGACGCCGATGAAATGGCTGTTGGCCAAGGTGCTAGTTCGAACACGGCTACTGTTAGTGTTACAGCCGTTGACGGTAGTGTGACTCCAGGAAGCTATGACCTAGTGGTTAATCAGCTAGCGGAAAATCAGAGTATTATGTCGAATCAGTACAATTCAGCGACTGGCCCCGTTAACAGTGGTGGCAGTTTTGACATCGCTTTATCTGTGGGAACAACCGTTCCAGGGACATTTGACGAGTCGCTCACCCAAACAAGTCTGCGTACGGCCATTGCTGCTGGAAGTATTACCATTACCGACGCAAGCGGTAATAGCATAACAGTGACACAGGCAGAGATTAACGCTGCCGGCTCTACCACCTCTGGTAATGAAACCCTCGCAGGCTACGCTGCGGCCCTTCAGGCTAAAGCTGAGGCGTCGGCAAGCTTTAATTTTTCAGTGACTGTGAATGGTTCTAGCGGTGCTACTTTTACCCAATTAACTGCGGGTAACGGCACCATAGTTAGTGCTCAAGGAGCTGTGACCGCTGGGGTACCTTCTGTGACACCAACACAGGGCGTTGCAGCAGTGTATTCCACCTCACTGACTGCCAGCCACACCACACCGTTAACTGTTAGTGACGGCCTCACCACGGTAACGGTTGATAGTGCGGCCTACACAACGGTTGACGAACAGGTTCAAGCCATTCAGTCCGCAGCTGGGTACGATGACCTACTATTCACCGTGAGTGAAAATGCAGGCAAAATCGAGTTCACCTATAAAACCACCAACGCCGTTGTCATTGAGCCTACTTTTAGCATAATCGATGGCACCCAAACCCTGAGCAATGACATTGTTGGTGTCACGGCGGTCAATTCACCGACTATAACCACTGTTCAAATTGGTGAAAATGCTGATACTCCTGAAGGAATCATGGCGGCCATTAATGCTGCTAATACGGGTGTTACCGCTAGCTTGGTTGATACTGGTGTGGACGGATCTAATTATCGAATTGTATTGTCGGGTCAGGAAGGGGCCGACAAAGTATTTAGCGTGTCTGCTAGCGGCGGTATTGATCTTGGGTTTTCAAACACTGAAAACCTATTGCAAACAGCTCAGAATGCTCAGTTTGAGTTCAACGGTGTTGGTATTAGCCGCGGCAGCAATGATGTCTCTGATGTCATTTCTGGGGTCACCTTTTCTTTAAATACGGTCAGTGAAGAGGCGGTGACTTTAACAGTGGACAGAGATATCTCCCCACTTAAAGCTAACATTGTGAACATGGTTAACGAATACAATGCATTTAACAACATGCTCGATTCGTTGACTGAGGCGCCCGCCGAAGGTGTTGAGCTATCTGGTGCCCTGGCCGATGAAAAGACCCTTGCACGGTTCCTTTCAGATCAGCTACGAAAGGCCATTTTAGCCGACTCATCAACACCAAGTGGGCCCATTAATGCGATGCGAGATATCGGTGTTAGTATCGATCGCTTCGGGCAATTAACCTTTGATGAGAGTAAATTTGATAGTGCTGTGGCGACTAATTTTGATGACGTAGTGACCATGCTCACGGCTAATACTAGCAACCAAAGCGCGTTAGACTCTAACCCTAAGGGCCTGTCCCAAGACGTGACAAACCTTGTAGCAAGTTTTACTGATAGTGGCGGTGCTGTATATGCTCAAACCGTATCTGCCAATGTTGAGTTAGCTGATTATGAACAAGACTTAGCAGACCTTGAGATTCGTATGGATGGCATTTATCTGCGCTATATCACTCAATTTGCGGCTATGGATTCCTTGGTGGCAAGTATTAACAACACCAAAAGCTACCTCACCACACAGCTTGAAAATATGGCTGACACTTACTGGAAAAACTAAGCCACTGGCTAGTGTATTTTTTACTGCGGCTTGGGTAAGGTGCCTCTTTTATTGCGGCATACCAAAATACTCATAATAGCGTGGTTAGTTATCATCGTTGCACAGTTGCGGTGCTCCTCCACTGCGTTGTGAATCTAATCGCTTGGCTATTTAATATTAACAATCTCGTCCCTCTTCATCTTTAAACGTTACGCTCCGGTCTAACACTTAATGCCTAAAACGGTCTGTGGGCCAAAACTAAGTGGTTGTTTAGTTTTACTTTGGCCTGGCATTTAGTTTGTTCCTATTGCTAAATTCAGAGCCTATACAAAGAGCAAAAGCACCCATTCACGGTAAAAAACCCAGTCAATAGCAGGGCCACTGGCGTGCACAGGTAAAAACGCCAATACTCAGGGTGTCACCCTAACTAAAGGCATTAATTAAGGACATAAAAAAACCCGACACTGCAACAGTGTCGGGGTTGGTTGAGCAATGTTTTACTCATTAGCTATCAAGTGCTTATCTAAGCAGTGCTAAAACACCCTGTGCAGCCTGATTAGCCTGTGACAACATAGCAGTACCAGCCTGGCTGATGATCTGCGTGCGCGCTAGCGCAGTTGTTTCAGCAGCATAGTCAGCATCCAAAATTTGGCTACGTGCCGCTGACTGGTTGCCAGAGGTAGTGACTAGGTTATCCACCGTGTGCTCTAGCGTATTAACCGCGGCACCAAAGGTGGCTCGCTGTGACGCTACGCCTTCCAATGCAGCATCAAGCTTGTTCAACGTATCAGCATAGTTGGATTCATCAATACCAGTAGACGAAAACGCGCTTAGGTCTGCAGCCATTGGGTTTCCGGCACCACCGGTAGCGCTGCCCACAGTTGTGCTACTTACACTCCCGCTATTAAGAGCAGAGCCAACTCCGGCTGCTAGTTGGTTCGCGGCAAGGATAGATCCGGAGCCAGCGACATCCTGAGTGAAAGTAATCGTATTCGCTCCGGAGTTTGCAGCTGCCATTTGAGCAAAGCTTGTATTGGCATCAATCTCAAGGTTGAGAGCTGTCGCTAGATCAGCATAGGAGACATTTTGCAATGTAGTGCCTGTACCGCCAACAACTGCAACTTTAGTATCGGTAAGGGTGATGGTATCGCCTTCTGCATCAGTGATTACTAAATCGCTGCCGGCAGTAACTGATGCCGTAGTAATGGCTAGAGTGTCAACGCCTTGAGTTCCGGCCGTTGTCCCAGCCGCTAAGTTAAAGTCAGAAAAATCAACGTCTAGCTGCTCGTTAGCGCCAGAGTTAGCACCGACTTGGAACGTCACAATGCTATCCCCTGAGCCGTCAGCATCGCCATTTAGAATTTTACGGCCGTTAAATTCAGTGGTTTCAGCAATCTTATCGATCGCTAATGCCAGCTGAACAAATTCTTGATCTAAGTTAGCGCGGTCAGTGGTGCTGTTTACGCCATTACTAGACTGAACAGTTAGCTCACGCATACGCTGGAGCATGTCGGTTATTTCTGAAGCAGCGCCATCAGCGACTTGAATCATTGAGATAGCATCGTTGGCGTTGCGTGCTGCTGCATCAAGACCACGAATTTGCGAAGTCATTTTGGTAGAGATGGCCAGCCCAGCCGCGTCATCAGAAGCAGAGTTTATGCGTAATCCAGTAGACAGACGCTCCATAGCGACAGCCATGCTGCGATCATTTGTCTTAATACTGTTAGCAGCAGTCATTGCGGCTATGTTGGTGTTAATCGTAGTCATTATGTAATCCTCTAAAAAGTAGTCAAAAGTGTATTCGAGTAGAGTTGAGTTTTACCCGATTACAATGGGTTAACTCCCTTGTTACTGGTCTATAGATCGGCAGGACAAAAAAATACTTGAATACTTATTGCTGGCGGTGCCCAGCTGTTGCCTGCAGCCTCTTATCAAAGGGTTATTGAGCTTCTTAATACCTATGGGATGCAGGCTTAGTTGCGCGCCAAAGGGCAAGGTTAAGAGTAGTAGTAATGGTGAAGGGTTTGCAGGTGGATGCTATCGTTCATAATATGCGTTTGTTATGCATGCTGTAAAAATGAGTAAGGTAAAATGGGTGAGGCAATTACAGAAAAGGGCGGGTGATTGTGAGTTCAGCAGAGTCTCGGCACGCATCATCTGTTGAGTCAGCGAGCGCGCCGGTGTTCGTATTACAATTTGTCGTCGAACAAAACTCCTTTCATTGCATCCAGCTGCTTATTGATTAGAGCCGCCACCTTAAGCGACGCCTCGCCGGGGAAAGTAAACAGCACTTCTCCCGACTCTTGATCAGTTACCTGAATAATCATTCGCTCAGAAGCACTATCCACAGAAAGCGCTAAACTGGTTGATGACTGACGTAATTTGTCATTAATAGTTTCCAGCGCTTCATTAATCTTTTCCAAAGACTCGGTCATTTGGTCTACGGTTGCAGATTTGGTTTTAGCGAATTGGTCAGCGGCTTCGCGAATGCCGGGCAGCACTGCTGCTTTGGTAATTTTTACATCTGCGGCCGAGGCCGCTGGCACCACCGTTACTGCCTGCGCACCCACTTCTAAACTTGCCATAAGTTCACCATATCCTTTAAACAGGGCAGGACCGCCACTGTTTATATCATTGCTCAGTCAAAATGTTCTCTGCTGGACTGTTCAGCGCAAACAAATTTTCAACCTAGTAAGTAGCAAATCGTCATGAAGAGTGAAAACTTTAATACTAATCACCGTACGCTGTGAGTCAGTATCTACCCGTCCCACGCTGAGGTGGTTATACTAACATCCCATTTTAATCACAAGGCAGTCTAAACTGTGAAAAACTCCAGGTCCGCAATGCAGGCTATTGACGCGGTTACAGATATAACTGGCCGCGCTATTGCGTGGCTGACAGTAGCCATGGTGGTGATGGTAATGACAGTGGTAGTGACTCGCTATTTTTTGTCCGTGGGCTCTATTGCATTGCAGGAGTCGGTGACTTATTTGCATTGCACGATTTTCATGCTTGGATTGGCGTTCACCCTAAAGCACGATGGTCATGTGCGGGTGGATATTTTCTATCGCGATTTTTCAGCGAAAACCCAAGCAGCTGTCAATTTGGGAGGCGCGGTTTTATTTTTAATGCCCGTCTGTGTGTTGCTGCTGGTTACTAGTTGGGACTATGTGTTGGCCAGTTGGGCGATCGGCGAAACCTCTGCGGAGAATAATGGGCTACCATTTGTGTATTTGCTAAAAACCCTAATGTTGCTGATGCCGATGACGCTGATACTGCAGGGCATTTCAGAAATGTTGCGCAATGTCTTAATTCTTATTGGCAAAGAATTGTCTGCGGCTGATGCCCCCAATACTCATGAGCCAGTCCTTTAATGGCTGAGTTTATTCCCTTTATTATGTTTGTCGCGGCTTGTTTGGTGCTAATGGCAGGTTATCCCGTTGCCTTTTCGCTGGCCGGCACCGCGCTATTATTTGCATTGGTGGGGATCATCACAGGTCATTTTGACGTGGCCTTTTTGTACGCATTGCCCAATCGACTGTTTGGCACCATGGAAAATACTACCTTAATAGCCGTTCCATTATTTATTTTAATGGGGGTGATGCTTGAGAAATCTCGCCTGTCTGAGGATTTGCTGGAAAGTATGGCAGACCTGTTTGGCGGTTTTCGCAGTGGGTTGGGTATTTCGGTTGTCTTAGTAGGTGCTTTATTAGCTGCCAGCACGGGTATTGTTGGGGCAACCGTTGTCACTATGGGGCTAATGTCACTCCCTACTATGCTAAAGCGAGGTTACTCCCCCGCGCAGTCTACTGGCTTGATCGCTGCAACGGGCACACTGGGTCAGATTATTCCGCCATCCATTGCGTTGGTGTTGCTCGGGGACACCCTGTCTAGCGCCTATCAACAGGCGCAATTAAATATGGGTATCTTTACTCCTAAGACCATCTCTATCGGTGATCTATTTGTGGGTGCTATTGTGCCGGGCTTAATACTGGTAGTATTTTATTGCCTTTATTTAGTGATCTTTTCACGTCCGGCTGCCATCGACGACAGCAAACACAAAGTGGGTGAGAGAAGCCTATCTCGCGCCATGAAAAATTTGCTGCCACCTATTTTTCTAATAGTCACCGTGCTTGGCTCTATTCTAACCGGCTTGGCAACGCCAACTGAAGCTGCTGGGGTAGGTGCCTTTGGCGCTACTGCGCTGGCCGTTTTAAAAGGACAGCTCAGCATAGCTAAACTGCGAGAGGTAGCACAAAGCACAACTAAGATTACCTCAATGGTGTTTTTAATTCTGATCGGTGCGGCAGTATTTTCTCTGGTCTTCCGCGGCTTCGGCGGTGAAGAAATTGTAGAGCACTTCTTCACTAACCTGCCAGGAGGTCTTGTTGGCGCCACGCTGCTGGTCATGGTGGTCATATTTTTACTGGGGTTTATTCTCGACTTTATTGAAATTACTTTTGTGGTGGTACCTATAGTTGCGCCTGTTTTACTGGCAATGGGGCTTGACCCAGTCTGGCTTGGGGTAATGATTGCGATTAACCTGCAGACCTCGTTCCTCACGCCACCTTTTGGCTTTGCGCTTTTTTATCTTCGCGGAGTGGCGCCAGCATCGGTTGAGACTTCAGATATGTATCGGGGAGTCATTCCCTTTATTGTCTTACAATTACTACTGATGTTAATGCTGTCTGTCTGGCCACAGCTGGCGACTTGGTTGCCGGACCTAATGTACGATTAGTTATAGCTTGAGCGCGGCAAAAATTTTTTCTCGCAGGGGTTCAATTTCATTAACCAAGTGATG
>TARA_B110000003_G_scaffold68124_1_pt1 | contig 36159 bp, 31 predicted proteins | sample TARA_B110000003 | Tara Oceans TARA_B110000003 (sample SAMEA4396424) | marine metagenome | biome: Westerlies Biome; feature: [SRF] surface water layer (ENVO:00010504); material: water (ENVO:00002006), including particulate matter (ENVO:01000060) such as... | depth 5 m
AAGACCTATCATATTGGAATTTAAGACGTTCCGAGTGAGAGGTCACGAAGAAGCCTCCGGCACCAAATACTATCCAGAAGGCCTCATTGAAACCTGGGGCAAGGTGGATCCCGTGGACCGCCTCCGGGCGCATTTGCAGGCGTCCAAGGTCTTGGACGAGGCCACCGAATCAGAGATGGCAGAGAGGATCAAAGGAAAGATCCTGGCGGGCTTGAAGGCCGCAGCAGCGGAGCCGCAAATTGTAGCTTCAACTGCGGAAGAGTTGACCGATCGTTTTGCCGCAGGTACTCCCCAGGGCAGCCTGGAGGTGCCAGAGGCCCAAGGACGAGAACTGCGCTTCATTGACGCCATCACAGAAGGTCTACGCACCAGCATGGAACATCACACCAACTTGGTGTTGATGGGCCAAGACATCGGGTCTTACGGGGGCGTGTTCAAGGTCACCGATGGGTTTGTCGACGCCTTTGGCGAGGAACGCGTAAGGAATACCCCTCTTTGTGAGTCTGCCATTGTAGGTGCAGGATTGGGGTTGTCCATCGCCGGCAAGAAGGCCATGGTGGAAATGCAGTTCAGCGACTTCGTGACCTGTGGCTTCAACCAAATCGTCAACAACCTCGCCAAAATCCATTGGCGCTGGGGACAAGCTGCCGACGTGGTCGTCCGCATGCCCACCGGAGGTGGCGTTGGTGCCGGCCCCTTTCACAGCCAAAGCACGGAGGCTTGGTTCTTCCATGTGCCTGGATTGAAAATCGCCTATCCCTCGACCCCTGGAGACGCCAAGGGCCTGCTCAGAATGGCCATCGACGACCCCAATCCCGTGTTGTTTTTTGAACACAAACTCTTGTACCGGAGCCTGACAGGCCCGGTCCCTGAGGAGGATTATCTCCTTGATTTTGGCAAAGGACGCGTGGTGAGGGATGGCTCAGAAGCAACCCTGGTGACCTACGGACTTGGCGTCCATTGGGCCACGACCTTGATGGCCTCACATCCCGAATGGGACATAGAAATCATCGACCTCCGCACGTTGCTTCCTTGGGATGAAGACTTGGTCATGGCGAGCGTTCGGAAGACGGGCAAAGCACTTGTCCTCCACGAAGACACCATGACGGGAGGCATCGGCGCGGAAATCAGTTCTCGGATCCACGAATGTTGCTTCCAAGATTTGGATGCGGCAGTGGCCAGAACAGCCAGCCTCGACACAGCGTTCCCATTTGCGGAGGATCTCGAGCGAAATTTCATGGCCAACGCAAGGCTCGAAGAAGACCTTCGCCAGCTGTTGCAGGCCTGATTGGGCTTTAGCGCCGTCCGCGCTGCACCACCCTTGGGTTCTTGATCATTGACTCCACCTGCTTGATGTCCTTCTTGAGCATCCCCTTGGTGTCGAGCCGCTTGGCTTCTTGGATCATGATCAAAGCTTTCTTTCTGTCTTGCTTCGCACTGAGGCAAACGGCAAGGTTGAGTTTGACCGCGGCCTTGTCGTGGTCTTGGCGCAAGCCAAGGCTAAGCGCTTTGCGCAAGTGAGACTCCGCTTCATTCAAGTTGTTTTGCATGGTGACACTGCCCAAAAGGAAATGGTAGTACCCCCGCTGACGCGGCCACAATTGTGAAGCAGATATACGGTTGAGCCATTTCACAGCTTCCTCCATCCGCTGCATGCGAAGGTTGGCGAACGCCACCACAAGCCGCACACTGCGCAAATTCACCAACACGAGAACGATGGAGACAAAGGTCATACCGATGGCCGCTCCCCAGCTTCCTTGCGAGTAGAGCATGACCATATACGCCACAGAGGCTGCGGCAATCAAGATTTTGAGAAGACGGGTGATCATGGATAGGAATTTTGGTCGAACCGTGGCACAAAACTACTCCACAGGGGTGTACCTTCGTTTCATGAGTCAAATCATGCGCTTGCGTGTCATTCTCGACACCGAAGAAGACGTCTTCAGGGACATTGAAATCGAAACCGAAGCCCCATTGATGCACCTCCACTTTGCGGTGTTGGACGCGTTTGGATGGGAGGCCGGAGAGTTGGCGTCTTTTTTCCAAAGCGACGAGGCATGGAGCCGGGGCAAAGAATTCTCTCTGCTCGACATGACGGACCCCATGGCCGAAGAAGGCGACCAACCGGAAGACGCCATGAATGCCAGCACTGTGGGGCATTTGATTCCCGCCTTAGGCAAGCGGGCCATTTACGTCTACGACTTCCTCCGCATGTGGTGCTTTTACATTGAGCCACTTGCCCAAGAGGAGGCCAAAGATGGCGGCGCCTACCCTGCACTCTGTCACGAGTTTGGCACCCCTCCTGCCTTTGACAGCAAAGACGGGGACTTGTTGGACGGCATGGAGTTGGAGATGCCGCCAGAAGATTCTGGACCTCTGCGCACAGGGGACCCTGAAATCGACGCGTACCTCGACGGCGAGGACGACGGCGACGAGTTTGGGGGGGAGCATCTGTCCATCGACGATCTCGACGACCTGATCTGACCCATGGGCGGTGTCGTGGTATCCATCGTGGGGCCTACAGCTTCCGGGAAAACAGAACTGGCCATTGAAGTGGCGAACCGTTTGGGCACTGAAATCGTCAACGCCGATGCACGCCAAGTGTTCAAGGGCATGGCCATCGGAACGGCCCAACCCACTGCGGAAGAAAGGGCCGCAGCACCCCACCATTTCATCGACTTCCTGGAGCCTGAATCCCTGTACAGCGCCGGTGCCTTTGAAGCCGACGCAGTCCCTGTCCTCACGTCGTTGTGCATGCAAAAAGGGGCGGCTGTTTTGGCAGGAGGATCTGGCATGTATGTCGAAGCTGCCCTCCGGGGGCTCGACAACCTCCCTGCCGACCTCGCTGTAAGAAAGGTGTTGAATGCGCGCTTGGCGTCAGGAGGCCTGCATCCGCTCCTTGCGGAACTCAAGCAACTGGACCCTGCCCATGCCGAGAAAATGGACGTGAACAACCCTCAAAGGGTGGTGCGCGCCTTGGAAGTATGTCTCAGCACAGGCGCCCCGTTTTCCAGCTTCCACAAAGACCAAGACAAGGAACGCCCTTGGCGGGTGGTGTCCATAGGGCTCAGGCCCGATCGTGCATTGCTCAGGGAGCGCATTGCTGAAAGGGCAGAACGGATGATGGCCCGAGGTTGGCTGGACGAGGTCCAAGCGCTGCTTCCCTACCGGGAAACCAATGCATTGAACACAGTGGGCTACAAAGAGTTGTTTCAACATCTGGACGGCACCATGCCGTTGGAAGACGCCATGGCGCAGTTGACCACCAAAACCCGACAGTTTGCCAAAAGGCAAATGACATGGTTCCGCAAGGATCCCAGGACGACTTGGTTCGACTTTGACGCCGACACAAGGGCTTCCACCTTGGAGCAGGCAGCGGCCCATGCCGTGGCCCAAGCTACGGGGTCTCCCCTGCCGCCTGACACGAATTTGTCCTCATGAAGCCAGGTACGCCCATCGATCACTTTGATGCCCGGGTCGCGGAAGACCTCGAGTTTGATGTCGTCCAGGAGATGCTTGCGGAGCTTTCTGGCTGCCCAAGCAGCGAAGCGCGGGCCCAGCAACTCGTCCCAAGCAAGGACCGCGCCTGGGTCGTACGCAACCTGCAGGAAACCGATGAGATGGCGCGCATCCGGCAAGGCGGGGTCGGCTGGCCCATGCTCGAGTTCGATGAACTCCAACGCGAAATCAAATTGCTCGGAGTGCGCGACAGCGTCCTTGACGAAGAGGCGTTCCGCCGCATTGCTGCCGCGTCGCGCACCATGAACCAAGTGCTCCATGTGCTCGCCAGCTCCGACGACCCCTGGCCACGCCTTGAAGCCGTGGTGGCCGGCCAAGAACCCAACGAAGAGCTCATTGAAGCCATCGATGCCGTGTTTGATGCCAAAGGCAACATCCGGGACGACGCCTCCCCTGAATTGGCCGGCATCCGCGACGACATCACTTCTGCGCGACGAAAAATCAACCGGGCCTTTTTGCGGGCCATGAAGCACGTTCAGGAACGGGGCCACCTCGCAGACATCCGCGAAGGCTTTGTGCAAGAACGCAGGGCCATGGCCATCATCAGCAGCTACAAACGGCAAGTGAATGGTGCCGTGCTGGGGTCATCAAACACTGGCTCCGTGACCTTCATCGAACCCGGCAGTTGCATCCCCCTCAACCACGAGTTGGAAATGTTGCGGGACGACGAAAGGAAAGAGATCCGCAACATCCTGCGCCTGCTGACACAGAACATTCGGCGCCACCTTCCTGAAATCAAAGGGTACCAGCGCGGTTTGACAGAGCTCGATTGGATCGCGACGCGTTCGAGGCTCGCGGGAAAGCTCGCGGGGAGCCTTCCGCAAGTCCGAAAAAAACCAGGCCTGCACTTGCTCTCCGCTTTTCATCCTTTGTTGCAATTGACCAACCGCTTGGCAGGGAAAGACACCCTCCCGCAACACATTGAAATCCATCGAAAGCAAAGGATTTTGGTCATCAGCGGCCCCAATGCCGGAGGCAAGAGCATCACGATGAAAACAGTGGGATTGCTGCAGTTGATGATCCAAAGTGGCTTGCTGGTCCCCTGTCACAACGCCTCCGAGGTGGGCATCTTCGACGCCATCCTTCCTGACATTGGCGACCACCAAAGCATTGAAAACCAACTATCAACATACAGTTACCGATTGGGAAGAATGAGGCATTTTCTCCAAGTAGCCGGCCCCAACTCCTTGCTGTTGTTGGACGAGTTTGGCACGGGGTCTGACCCGGAGCTCGGCGGGGCGTTGGCGGAGGTGTTTTTCGAGGAACTCTACGACAAAGGGAGCTTCGGGGTGGTGACGACGCACTACGCCAACATCAAAACCCGTGCGGCCAAACTGCCTGAAGCCTTCAACGGGAGCATGTTGTTTGACCGTGAGTCGCTCGCGCCGCTCTACCGACTGGAGGTGGGGCAACCTGGGTCGTCCTTCACTTTCGAAGTGGCTGAAATCAATGGCATCCACGCCAAGCTCATCCAAAGGGCCAAGGGCAAGCTGGACAAGCGCCGTGTGGAACTCGATGGGTTGCTGGGGGACTTGCACAAGGAAAAGTCCAAACTCGCCAAACTCACCAACAAACAACTGCGTGCGGAATTGGAAGCAGAAAAGGCCATTGCCGAGGCCGAACGCATGCAGGAGGCCATGTCAGGGAAAGAGCGCAACTTGAATGAACAAATGGATGCTTTGAACACCGCAAGGGTTCGTGGCTCCAAGCTGTCGCAGTTCATCGACCGGTTTGAATCAGGGAAATCCAACAAGGGCTTGCTCGAGGAAGTCAAGACGTATTTGGCCAAAGAAAAGTCTCGGATGGACGAACAATCCAAACGCGGAAAGCCGTCCAAAAAACAAGGCAAACGCAGGCCCAATCACCAGTCCGACAAAATCGTCAAAGGGTCGCTCGTTCGTTTGCGTTCAGGGCAAGAGCGCGGCGACGTGGTGGCCGTTCAAGGGGACCACATCACCGTGATGTTCGGTGCCTTCAAAACGAAGGTCCAAAGGAATCAGCTCACCTGGCTGCGTTGACCACCAACTTGCGGGTGGTGCTGAACCCCTGCTGTGAAGTGAGGGTGAGGTAGCGCATCCCACTTCCCCAAGCCTCCAAATCCAATGCCAAATGGCTCTGACTCCCTGCCACTTGCTGCGTGGACAAGGGTCGGCCCAGCGCATCAAAGACTTGCACTTGAGCCAGCGCAAACCCCTCGGGCAGATGAACGCTGACCTGCCCCGAGGAGGGGTTGGGGGACACCGTCAAGCCCGATGCGAAAATCTCTCCAAGGGAAGTCGCCTCGCAGGCATTGTAGACATCACATGTCTCCACGCCGCCGGCACCCTCCGATCGAAAGCTCCCATCCATACGCTCTTCACCTGTTCCTGCGGGGTCCAAGAGCGCCTTGAGCTTCTCTGCAGTGGGCGTGGAATTGGGCCCGTCCCAATGGTAGCTCATCTTTCCATAGTAGTCAGGAGCATTGGGGTTGGAACAAAATGAAGACCCCCCTGTCAGCGTGCCCAAAATGCGGTGGTTTTCGTCAAAAATGGGCGAACCTGAAGAACCTCCTTCCGTGACTCCCCAGTTGGTCTGGGTCGAAGACCAGGAAACCCTCCAGTGGGTGCCGGGCGTCGAGGACCAACTTCCGCTTGTCAAGGAATTGGTGAAGGTGCTGATTTTCTTCAGGTCACCTGAGGGATGATGGATGCTCACCCCTTCATTGCCGTTGAATCCGGTTGCGTCCCAACCCGCAAAAAATGGATTCCAAGAATCGGGGATGGCATCCTCCACCTCCACCATCAGAAAGTCGCTGCCGTTGATGTTCCCATTGAAACTCACATCGTTGCTGTCCCCAAGACGGTACACCCCTGTGCGAATGGGTGCCAAGGTGGAAATTGTCGAGGTACAAGCCTCTCCTTGGTAATTGAATCGCACCCTGAGGTAGGCCCACTCATCGTCCTCCACTTCACTTGCACAGTGGAAGGAGGTCAAAAGGAGCTGGCGACAATCACGGGCCGTGTTGTTGACCATCGCGCCGGAACAGAAATAGACGAACTTGCCCTCAGTGATTTGAAGACGGACCACAGAAGATTTCTCGCATTCCCAGCTGTCGCCCTCTGGGCAATTCACATTCACCTGGCAAGCCTCAGAACCGCCCCTGACTGCTTTCGCATCCCACGGAGATGGGAAGCGCACATGACGGGCCATGTAGCCAATGCCACTCACGTGCAGGGCTGCTGGCTCCGTCAAACCGATTGGCGCGCGATAGGTCATCACCAATTCATCGCCAGGCACATCGCCATTCACCCATCGGCGGTGCACATTGTTTTCAAGAACATTCACTGGCCCCTCTTCCCAGGTTTCGTTGAATCTTCCTTCCGGAGTGCGGAAATACAATTCACCACCTGAAGGAAGGTGGAAGTCGTCAAAGTAAACACTCATCGCAAGGGCACCCGGAGCCGAAATGGACAGCGTCCATAGCTCATGGCCACCCTTCACCTCATGCTCCGCCTGGGCAAAAAAGGAGAAGGATGCAGGAAGCACCAACCCGGCCATGTCTCTGCCTTGCTCCTCCGAAGCGACTTCCATCATCGATTGCGTTTTCGCCAAGTCTGGGGTCTCCACCGTCCAATTCCCCTGGGCAATAACGACCATAGACAGGCCCAACCACATGCCACATCCAGCGGCCCATCGCCGCAAATGCCAAAAACCCTGAATCGTCTTGTCAATCATGCCGACAAGATACCTCGACTTCCCCTCCGCTCCCCTAATTTCACGACCCATATGACCATCCGATTCCTCCTCCCATCCATTGTTCTCGCATGCACTGTTTTTTGCAGTTCATACCCCATGAGCGTCCATGCCCAGTCTTCGGACAAAGACATGACACCGCAAGAGGCTGCCCAAAAGTTTGGGACGCTCATGCGCTACGTGGGACAGCTCTATGTAGACAGCGTCAACATCGAAGACTTGACACAAAGAGCCATTGTCAGCATGCTAGAAGATTTGGATCCCCATTCGGTGTATTTCTCCGCAGACGAATTGAAGGAGGCAGACGAGCCACTCAACGGCAACTTTGAAGGAATTGGGGTGCAATTCAACATCTTCCAAGACACCATCATGGTCGTCTCCCCCATCAGTGGCGGCCCCTCCGAGAGGCTGGGCATACGCTCCGGCGACCGCATTGTCACCATCGACGGAGACAATGCCGCAGGCATTGGAATCACCAACCGCGATGTCATGAAACTCCTCAAAGGTCCCAAAGGGACTGTGGTGAAAGTCGGCATCAAACGCGACGGAGAAGGCGGCCTTTTGGCCTTTGACATCGTCAGGGATAAGATTCCCATTTACAGCATCGATGCGGCACACATGCTCGACAAGCGCATTGGCTACATCAAAGTCAGCCGCTTCGCCAAGACCACCATGGATGAACTGCGGGAAGCCCTAATGGCATTGAAGAACGACGGCATGAAGGACCTCGTCCTCGACCTCCAAGGAAATGGCGGGGGCATGCTTCGGACGGCCATTGAGATGTCTGATGAATTCCTCAGCGAAGACAAATTGATTGTGTACACTGAAGGACGCTCTTTTGAGCGGGACAATACGTATGCCCAATACAAGGGTTTGTTTGAAAAAGGTCGTTTGGTGGTGCTCGTCGACGAAGCGTCTGCAAGCGCAAGTGAAATTGTGTCCGGTGCAGTGCAAGACTGGGACCGCGGCTTGGTCATTGGACGCCGGAGCTTTGGCAAGGGATTGGTCCAACGCCCCATGCGTTTGCCCGACGGCAGTGCCGTCCGCCTTACGGTGCAGAAATACTACACCCCAGCAGGTCGCTGCATCCAAAAACCATACGAGGACGGTGTTGAGGCCTACCGAAAAGAAAAGTTCGAGCGTTATGAGCGGGGCGAGCTCATGAGTTTGGACAGCCTCGAACTCCCCGACAGTTTGTTGTTCCAAACGCGGATCCAAAAGCGCGATGTGTACGGCGGAGGAGGCATTTTGCCCGACCTTTTTGTGCCCCTTGACACCACGTACAAATCAGGCACATTCTCCAGCATTTTGCGCAAAGGACTCTGCAGCAAATACGCCTTGGAACAAGTGGATGCCAGGCGTCAAGACTGGGAAGCCCGCCACACAGACGAAACAGCCTTTGTCCAGGACATGACCTTCACAGATGCTGAAATCGCAAGTTTCAAGGCCTTTCTCATCGACGAAGAAATCGACATTGACCCAGAAGAATGGGCGAGATCTCTTCCCGCCATCGAACTCCGTTTGAAGGCATTTTATGGGCGCAACATTTACAACAGCCGGACCTTTTACCGCGTGATTGGAGGGCTCAATGAGGCCCTTCAAGAAGCTGTTAGGGTTTTGAACGACGGCACGTTCAAGGCCGCAAATTTGGCGCATCGAACATTCTGACCCCCACCTTACTTTTGTTTCAAATCAACCTCATATTATTTCTTATCCCATGCGTTTCTCCCTCCCCCTGATGACTGCGGCGACCCTGATGATTGGTCTTGCAGCATGCAACGATGGCAGTACTTCCGTGGAGTCCAAGCCTATGAAAGGTACCGACACCGAAGCCAGCGCCACCCCTGAAAATGGTAAGCCTGAAAAATTCGACCCTGCAAAGACGGCTGCCCAAGAGCCCGCAGGACCAACCACCTCCATGGTGTTTGATTCATACGAGCACGACTTTGGCACCATGGACGAGGGCGATGCCGTCACGCATGTCTTCAAATTCACCAACACAGGAAGTGAGCCTCTCCTCTTGGACAAGTGCAAAGGGTCGTGCGGATGCACCGTACCTCAATGCCCCAAGGAGCCCATCGCTCCAGGAGCTGCAGGTGAAATCGAAGTGAAGTTCAACTCCAAGGGTAAAAAGAACAACCAGACCAAGACGGTCACAATCAACGCCAACACCGATCCAGGACAAACCATCTTGAAGATCAAGGCGTTCGTGAATCCGGCTGAGGCCAAGTAATTCTTCGCCCAAGTACGAAAAAGGCCACCCGTTTGGGTGGCCTTTTTTGATGCGTTACAAAGTCATCAAAGCTTACTGCAAAAGGCCATCAATATCTTCTGACAATGCCCGGTCTTTGCCGGTCACAACGCCTCCCGCATCATGGGTATGCAACTCGATGCGCACATAGCTGAAGGTGTTCACCATGGTTGGATGATGGCCGTGACTTTCAGCCAAAAATGCCACTCGTGTCATGAAGGTGAACGCTTCTTGGAAATCTTTGAAGCGAAATTCACGCACCAATCGGTTGTCTCTTTCTGTCCACATGATCAGTAGGTTTCGTTGGACAAAGAAACACAAAAGGCGCGGACATGCCGCGCCTTTTGTGTTTTCCATCCCAAACGGTCAGACGATCCCTCCTTCGCTGGAGTCAGAGGCGCCCGAAGAAGAATCGGCTGCCGTCGTCTCTGTGGCGCCTGTTTCCACAAACATCAGAAGCTCTCTCATTTTCTCTGCCTGACGGATGTGCCCGCCTCTTTCGTAGGCATAGGCCACATTGCCAATCAGTCGACGTACGATGTCGACGCTGCCACATGGGCCGCAATTCTTTTCGTCGACGGGCAATTCAAGATGACTCAAAAACTCGCTCACCTCTGCTTTGTTGATGACTGTCCCTTGGCTGAAAGGGTTGATGTAAAACAGCACCCCTCCCGGTGTCTGGTTGTCCGGCGACTGCTCCTCATGATGAATGTGATGCTCGTCGCAGTAACAAAGGATGAAATGGTTGGGCAGATTGACCCCATGGATGGGCAGGTTCAAGTCTTGGGCCAAACTCAGGTACAACACCCCGAGACCCAATGGATTGCCTGTCTTCTCCTTCATGACCTCGCCCAAAAGAGCGTGCTTGGGGTCGGGGTGGCCACTTTTGGCATTGGTGTAACCCTCAGCATCGTAAAGAATGTGGTTCAAAATCCGAACCTGCTCCAAAGCTGTGAACTCCTCGTTTAACTCCAACCAAACCTCTCGTTTCAGGCGCGCATACGATTGCCTTAGGACATCCATGTCCAGCAAGGGGTCTGCCGCTTTGTGCACCCAAAGGGCACCCTCTACGGCACTTTCCGCTCCGGAATCAAACCAGTCGCGCATGCCCTGGTGCACAAAAGCCCCATGCAATCCATCCACCAGCTCGTCCATCCTTCGTTCATGCTCTTCGCACTGAGCATGGGCTTCTCTGGACTCAAGCAAGGCTGGCAAGACAGAGGTGCCTTTGGCCAGAAGTTGGTCCCGAACGTGCTTGTAAACCGCCTCATCGGGGTCATCCAAAAGCTGGATCAGGGCGTGGATTTCGTTGGGTTGCATGTGGATTGCAGATTGTTGGGTGCAGTCGGTACCAAAACTACCGGCCACTTTCATGTCCTTCAGGCAGGGCACGGTGCAGTTTTCACATCCCTTGTGTTAATGGCATTGCAGGTGGTTGACCCTCCGCTGGTTATCTTCACTCTCAAGATGCCTGTAATGCCCACTTCTTCACCTCAGGTGACCGACCGCATGCGTTTGTCTTACGCTCTTTGGTTCACCATGTCGTTTTTATTGACCATTTGGTCAGTCTATGCTCTGAACGACATGCTTGGACTGGGTTGGCGCAAACACGGCGTTCATCCAAGGCAATGGGAGGGATTGACCGGGGTACTGACTTACCCTTTCCTGCACGGGGATTTGGGACATTTGTGGAACAATACCATGAGTTTTTTTACACTGAATGGCTTCCTCTTTTACTTCTACCGAAGCATCGCCCTACGCGTGTGGCTGTGGCTCTTCTTTGCCAGCGGCTTGCTCCTTTGGGGACTCGCAGTCGACGGCAACCACATCGGCGCCAGTGGGATCATCTATGGTTTGGCAGCCTTCCTATTCACCAGCGGCATCATCCGAGACAACCGTCTCCTGCTCCGTGTGAGCTTGGCTGTGGCCTTCTTGTATGGTGGGATTGTGTGGTGGATGTTGCCCATTGACGACCACGTCAGCTGGGAAGGCCACCTCAGTGGCGCCATCGTGGGTGTAACGTTGGCTGTGGCGTTTCGCAGGCAAGGTCCTCTTGACCCTACCTACGCTTTTGAAAAGGAAGGTCCGGAAACGCCTCTCCCCGAGTGGTGGATGGCAGCCCATCCGGACCACCCTTCGACCTTGGAGCAGCGCGCCCGGGAACTTGCCCAGAAGGAGGCCGTCTCACCTACGTTCACATCTTCTACGGATGTGCCTCGGTTTGACCCCCCTTCAGCGACCTAAGAGACACTCGATCACGAGGGCGAGGACGACTCAGCCGTTGAGCATCACAGGCATGACGAGCATGAGCACGTCTTCCCCAGGCTCTTCTGGCTCGCTGGGACGAATGATCCCTGCGCGGTTGGGTGCGCTCAACTCGAGGTTGACTTCTTCAGCAGACAGGTTGTTCAACATGTCCACCAAAAACTTGCTGTTGAAGCCAATCTCCATGTCCTCTCCGAGGTAGCTGCAAGCGAGGTGTTCTGTCGCTTCGTTGGCGAAGTCCAAATCTTCTGCACTGACTGTCAATTCACTTCCTGCAATCCTCAAACGCACCTGGTGGGTGGTTTTGTTGGCAAAGATGGCTGCCCTTCGGATTGCCTGCAAGAAGGCACTCCGGTTGATCGTCATCCGGTTGGGGTTGTCTTTGGGAATGACCGCCTCATAGTTGGGGTACTTCCCTTCGATCAAACGGCACAAAATGGTGACATCGTCAAACGTGAAGCACGCGTTGCTCTCGGTGAAACTGATGTTCACCGCATCCGCAGAGGCGGCCGCATTCTTCAACAAGTTCAGCGGCTTCTTGGGCACAATGAAGGATGCCGTCTCTGGGGCCGATGCGTCGGTTCGCGCATAGCGCACCAGGCGGTGGGCATCCGTGGCCACAAACCGCACGTTGTCCGAATACATCTCAAAGAAGAGACCACTCATCACAGGGCGCAAGTCGTCGCTTCCTGCAGCAAACAAGGTTCGGTTGATGGCAGACACCAAGGTGCCCGCTTTCATGTCCACGCCTGTTGCCCCCTCCAATTCCGGAGATTGTGGGAATTCGTCTCCGTTCGCCCCCGTCAATTTGTACTTGCCCGCGTCACTCGTCAACTCTACGGCATACGTAGAAGGGTCGACCTTGATCGTCAGCGGGATGTCTGGGAAGGCCTTGAGGATGTCTACGAGCATCCGAGCAGGGACTGCAATGGCACCTGTGTCTTCTGTCCTGACTTCCATCTTGGACGACATGGTCGTTTCCAAGTCCGAAGCCGTCATGACCAACTCCCCTGGTGCCAATTCAAACAAGAAGTGGTCCAGAATAGGAAGCGTGTTGCTGTTGCTCAACACCCCACCGAGGGTTTGGAGTTGACGAAGAAGTTGGGTGCTGGAAACGATGAGCTGCATCTGTGGACGTTTAGTGACAACGAAGATGCTGCGCTCCCCGTGTGTTCCGGGACAAAAAGACGTGAGATTTATTCACACTGCATCCCCAAACTGAACCTTGAGCAAGGCCTGATGCACACGGGTCACCGACAAATCCCAACCGCAGCGGAAATGTCCCTCTGGACATCGCTTCCGGCCATGGACACCGCAGGGACGGCAAGCCATATCGTTGGGGGGCTCCAGAACGACATGCCGAGTGGATCTTGGCCCAAATCCAAACCTGGGGACCGTACTGGCGAACAGCGCCACGGTTGGCGCATCCATCGCGCTGGCGATGTGCATTGGTGCGCTGTCGTTGACCACCACAGCCTTGGCCATGCCAATGGCCGCTGCCACACCCAACAACGACAATTCCCCGGCGGCATTGGACACCAACGGTCGGCCTTCAGCCAGTCGTTCGCACAAGGCATGCTCCCCTGGTGCCCCCATCAACACCACGGCGCCATCGGTTTGGTCAAGCAGACTTGAAAACTGGCCTTCTGGCCAAGCTTTCGTGGCCCATTGTGAGCCAGGCATTACCAGCACTGACTTGTCGGCAGAGAATTGGGCCGCCTCCGCACGGTGGTGCTCTGCGGGATACAAACGGGGTTCGCCTTGGGGATTCTCAAAAAGCTTGGAAAGCAACATCATGTGTCGCTCCACCTCATGTGTGCCATCCCCCCATTGGTGGGCCTTGCGGTGGGTGAACCGCCAAGCCAAAGGGTTGTTGGCGTATCCCAGCCGCACAGGGGCCATGCTCAACGCGGTGAGCACGCCCGAAGAAGCGTGGCGATGAAGATTGACCACCACATCGTACCGCTTCTTGCGGATGGCACGGATCAGCCTTCGCCAATCCCTACCCTTGGTTCTTGGACGTTTGTCCCAAGCATGCACTTGGCGCACGAAAGGATGGCCTTCGAACAATGCCTCCATGGGCTGGCGAACGAGAACATCTACAGCATCGCCGGGGTGCGCAGCATGCCAAGCCTCCAAGGCGGCAGTCGCCAAAACAACATCTCCTAGAAATGCGGTTTGGATGAACAAGATGCTGCGCGATGCCATTGGCACAAGGTAACCACGGGGACGCTCAGACGGCGACGTTGTGCTGACGCAAGGCGTCGTTCAAGGATGTCTTTCTGTCGGTGCTCTCTTTGCGCTCTCCGATGATCAATGCGCAAGGGACGTTGTACGTGCCAGCCGGGAACGTCTTGGGTCTTGTGCCAGGGATGACCACAGCGCGCGGAGGAATCGCTCCCCGGGTTTCCAGAGGGGCTTCACCCCGCACATCCAAAATGGGGGTGCTTGCAGTCAACACCACATTGGCCCCCAAAACAGCCTCTTTGCCCACATGCACCCCTTCCACCACAATGCACCGCGATCCCACAAACGCCCCATCTTCGACCACGACAGGAGCCGCCTGCAGCGGTTCCAAAACCCCACCGATGCCCACGCCACCGCTCAGATGAACGTCGGCGCCAATTTGGGCACATGACCCCACTGTGGCCCAAGTGTCCACCATCGTACGTTCGCCAACATAGGCACCGAGGTTGACGTAAGAAGGCATGAGAATGCAGTCGTTTGCCACGAAGGCCCCATAGCGGACTACGGCATGTGGCACCACGCGAACGCCTGCATGGGCATACCCCTTCTTCAAAGGCATCTTGTCGTGAAATTCAAACGGCCCCACTTCGATGGTCTTCATTTTCTGGACGGAGAAATTCAACAGGACGGCTTGTTTGACCCACTCATTGACTTGCCACCCTCCATCCGTCAAGGGCTGGGCCACACGCAGCTCCCCTTCGTCCAATCCCTTCATAACTGCAGCCACAGCCTCCCGAGTACCTGCCTCTGCCAGTTGGGACCGATCGGTCCATGCGGCTTCCACCACCGCGCGAAGTGTTGTGACATTCATTGCGCGAAGGTAGCGCCTGCTCCTGCATTAACTTGGCCTCCATGGGACGACTCATAGGTCTAGATGTAGGAACCAAAAGAACTGGTGTAGCCACCACAGACGAATTGCGCATCATCTGCACTCCTTTGGAAACCATCCCAACAGAAGAACTCAGCACTTTTCTTCAAAAGCTCAAATCATCCAACAACTTTGATGGAATCGTTGTGGGCGTTCCTCTTCTGATCACCGGCGGGCAGACGGACAGTTCCCAAAGGATCCGAGAAGAAGTGGAGAACCTCAAGAAGGCCTTCCCCGGCATGGCCCTTCACTTGGTGGACGAGGGGAACACGTCCAAAGAAGCATTGGACATTCAACTTCGCGGCGGCATGAAGAAGTCCAAGCGCCGCGAAAAAGGGAGCCTCGACGCGATTTCAGCCAGCCTCATTTTGCAGCGCCACCTGGACGCTCAACAATGGGGGAGCATCAGCTCTTGAACACCTCCACTGTCTTTTGCTCACGGACCAAGTCCGTGAATCGTCCCTCATAGCGCGTAGCCCGAACGATGTGGTTGTCCACCCAGTGGTAGTTTCCTCCACGTGGTTTGTTCATCAAAAGCCCGTTGTATTTGAATCCATGGCGTGCCAGCCATTCCTCCGTCACCCCTCGGTGCTCCTCCGTACGCGACGTGAAAAATGTGATGATGTGGCCTTCGTCAAACCAACGGTTCAACGTTTCCAAAGCATCGGCAAAGGGCTCGCAAGTGACCATGCGTTCAGGCTCCTCGTTGGGGACATCCTCCGTCACTGTTCCATCGATGTCGATCAAGTAGTTCTTTACAGTGTCCGGCAATTGAGGAGACGCGGCTAGCCCTTTGGCATCTTGTGCCGGGTTGAGGTGGTGTGTTTCGTGGCTCATGAAGCCGTCTAAATTAGACGGCTCGAAGATGTCATCCTAATCTTCCGAATGAAGAATCCAAAGCCGAGCAGCCACATCATCAGACGGGGCAAGCCAAGCCTCCTTCCAAGCCGCATGGCCTCCGCTTTTTGAGGCAAGAACATGCCAATTGGCCCATCGATCTTGCGGCATGCCCTTGTGCATCAAAGAGGCATGGGCATCCCTTGCCACCACCCACTCCTGATGCCGTTTGCTCTTGAGGCTTTTCCGCACCTTTTTTTTCCACTGTTGCCACGCCTTGTTCATGGACTGAGAGAGGGCGCCACTGGCGCCCTGCAACTCTGGCGAAAGGTCTGTGGCCCAATCCCCAGCCATGTCGATGGTGGAAGCCAAGTCAGCTTCCCAGCCGTGCAGAACTTTGGCATGGGTGGCCATCCAACCGTCCAGAACCCACCTGTCCCAATCTTCCTGATGCATCCACCCAAGGGAAAGATCCCAGCCTACCTCAGTGACCTTTTCTGAAATGACCAAACCGTGGTCGCGCAACCGCAGCGGAGGCATCGACAAACCAGAACCGGCAAAAGCCTCGGGCAATTGTGCCCAATACCCCCACTCCCCCGGACCCACCACCACTGCCGCACTTTCCAACAAAAATTCTTGATACAATGGCCGCAACAACACTCCAGGACTGCAATGCACGGCGTTCGAAACGGCCCATTCTGCCCATCCTTCTGCTGGCTCGGTCACGGCCATCGATCCCGCTTGCCAGGATCCTTTGTTGGCTCCCGGCACCAACCCCACTCGCCCTTGAACATCATCTCCCAACCAAAACAGCTGGTTGTCGCGAACATGTGCGGGTCCGCTTTGGGCCTTGGGGCCCATCATATGAGCCAAACCAGTCCCATTCATTTCATTGCTCCACAAATGAGACGCCGACGCCTTCAGAGATGCATCGTCGGGATCCAGCACCACCAATCCGTCCTCACCATACCAGCGATGAAGCCATCGGCGGAACACCCCAGAAAAAGATTCTCCACAGTCCTGAGCCAATTGCACCTCGCGCGCGAGGGTTTCGGCTTCTTCGTGGTGGGGACCATCCTGTCCCCAAGCTTGGACCACCTCCATGACTCCGTTCAGCGACCTTCGACCCACTGGCCATGGTATGCCGGAATCCTCTGGAATCCATTGGTGACTTTGCTTCACGCCATGTACTGTCGAGACCTCCTTCCAGTCGTGGTCTTCGCTGGCCAACCAAAACAAGGGAACCACCGGTACCCCCCAACGCCGTTCCAATTCTCGGGCGACCTGAATGGCAGACAAAATCTTGTGGTGAAGAAATGCTGGACCTCCTGCAATGACCAACTGATGGCCCACCGTCACGACACGGGCTTCTGTTCGGGACAAAGAGGTGAGGCTTGAAGGAGCATCGAGTCCAGCCGATTCGTATTGTTTGGCCATCACATCATGGACCAAAGACCGCTGATCTGGCGACCACTCGGCACGCCGCTCAGGAGAGCGGGACCAACCCCACCAATCTCCTCCGCTGCCTGACGGCAGCTCCAAAGGCCATGCACCAAGTCCCTGAGGATGCCATTGACCTCGAATGGAATTCATCGAAGGACGTTGACCCACCCCTTCCACACGGTTTGACCTTCCAAAGGGGTCGAAGAAACTGCACGCCACGCATAAGGGCCTGGCACACATGGCTGACCCTCGTCGTCTTTTCCATCCCAACCCACGTTGACCTCATGGGAGACCTGCTCGGTCCAGACCGTCCTTCCCCAGCGGTCCGCCACTACCACGTCCCAAGTCATCGACTCGGGCAACACCAGGTTCCAGGTGTCGTTCAGGCCATCCTTATTGGGCGTGAATCCATTGGGAACATAGGCCCCTTCAGGGATGGCGAATCCTCTTTCGCCTCGTCCCACCGCCATGTTGGAAGCAATCTGTGCGGAGGTTTCTTCGAGAACAAAATCATCCATGAAATAATACGCCTTTGTCCTAGGGTTGTCCTCCATCCTCAGAAAACGGGGGTTGCGTCCCATCAACCCAAAGGTGAAGTGCGTGAAAGGCTGATTCGCCTCAAATACAAAAGTGAAGCGTCTCCAATTCCGATCGAGAAGCGCCTCATGGATTTCAAATTGGGCTTCGAGATCAAGCTTTTCGGCCTCCAATTGATCAGGAACGCCAAACCCCATCGACACCCCCAAGCCACTCACTCCTACCCCTGCATCTACCCATTCATGCACCCTTCCAGAGGTGATGGCAAAAGACATCCTGTAACGTTGACCGGGCTTCAGTGGCTCTGCCAATCTTCCCGTGAGGTATTCATGCTTGGCATTGGGAGGATCTGAGTACGCAACAAAACCTGCAATGGCCTTCCCTTTGTACGCGTTGACTTTGGCCAAGGGCGTTTGCGGCAAATCTCCTGCTCCCGTGCCGCCCTCATGGAAAAAATCTGGAACGGCAGACGCCCCACCACCATGGCCCCAATCGGAAACAAAGTGCAATTGACCAGAGGCGTTGGGGAATTCCAAAAAGGACTCGAATCCACCGTTGACAACGAGATTCTGCGCATGAAAGCCCCCCAAAGACATCCCAAGGGTAAGCATCCAACAAATTCTGTTCACGGGCCTCCAATTCATAAAGCAATGTAGGGTATTTCGGAGGACCTTCAAGTCATCGCCTCGTTGGAGAAGTCATGCAAGCCAAAGAGATGCCCCACATGCCTCGGTCGGTGGCAAAGGCAGAGACCCTCATTTGCACAGCTGAACGCTGGAGTTCTTCGCGGGACCACAAATCGACGACCACCCCGCATTCGGCTCTCCATCTCCCCCTCCACATGTTTTCCAAAATGGTGACATCCTCAGCCGAACTGAGCGGCCATTTCGAGGGGTCCCCCGGGGAGCGCAGCCGCCATGATTTGGGCCTCAACACATCGCATGAAATCGAAACCCTAGGGCACCATTGCTTTCGGGTTCGCCCCTCCAATGTCACCCCCAAACGCAGGGCATTGCCCAAAGCAAGTGGCGCCGCAATGGTGTCTCTTTCAAAGGCCAGGCTGTCAGGTATGAGGATCACCTGCTCCAGGGGCGATACCGCGGACGACTCGGAGGCAATCCATCCTTTGACATCCTCTGAAACCTCAGATCGACGCAGAACCCATGGCTGGTGGTATGCCAATCGCAGTCCCCATCTTTTGGTCCCATTTTGGATGGCCTGTTGGCGCTCCACCTGAAACAAAGGCCTTTTGGAAACAAGGCTGCTTGAAGACACCCCGCCAGAATAAAAGACCTCGCTGAACGGCATGTCCCACTTCATCCCCAGCCACCAATCTTGGGCACTTGTTTTCTCAGAATGCGATACTGAATCGATCTGCACTTCGGCCAGATAAATGAAGCGCTGGCCATCCACAACGAGAGAGTCTTGGAGAACGCATGTGGAAAAGGCCTCTTGTGAAGAAGCACACAACACCAGCACGAAAACAAAGATGGTCCTCCCCCACATGGTCTGGTGAAGTTACTGCTTCACCTCCAAATTCGCAGGACGTCGCTCGGTTTGGACCTCTTGTCCCTGCGTGCTCAAAGTCTTGTTCTGGTCTGGCGATTCCAACATACTTGGGGCCAGCGGCGCCAATCCTTCAGCGTCCAAGCGTACTTGCCCCACCTCTTGGTTTGCTCCTGTTTCTGTAGTACTCGGAGAGGAAGACACCCCAACTCCTTGTCCAAAATCACTGCGACCATCTGACGGGACGACAACTTCTTGATGGAAGGAATCGGTTGGAGCTGGGGACCCCTCCGTCACTGTTGCATTTGGCACTGAAACGCTAGGTGCCAAAGGGGCTGTTTCTCCCATATCTGCAGCAAACCAAAACCCAGCAAACACCAACATGATCCCTGCGGCAGCAGCTCCCAAGGCACGGCTGTTGACGAACCTTGGGGGACTTGGGATCAGGGACTTCATGACGCGTGCCTCCAATCCCGAGGGCGGAGCGATTGTCTCGGAGAGCAGCGTCTCGCGGATGCTCATTTCCAAGGGCGACAAATCGCCTTGGGTTGGGTCCAGTGGACTCGGAGTGTTTTGTTTTTCTGAGGTCATTGCGGGTTGTGACACCTTCGGTCAGTGTGAATAGAACGAAGCGGCTGAAAATTGGTTGCTTTTGAGTTTCATTCTTTTGCGCGAGGGTCATGGATGCTCGCCCTTTGGGCCATCGCTCCCAAAAAGGCTTGCAGTTGCTTTCTGCCCCTGGAGAGCTGGCTTTTGGAAGTGTTGACGTCCACACCAAGCATTTCTGCAATTTCCTTGTGGCTGTAGCCATCCACCAAATACAGTTGAACCACCGTGCGGTACCCCTTGGGCAATGCCGCCATGGCCGTTTGGATTTCGGACATGGTGAAATCTGCTTGCTTGGCGGCCTCCATGTCCCGAGGGGTGATCAAAACTTCTTCCACATCGCTGTGGTACTTGTGCTTCAAGTTTCGTCGATAATGCGTGATGGCGGTATTCACTGTGATCCTTCGGACCCATCCTTCGAAACTCTTGAACTCTGTGAACTTGCCGAGGTTCTTGAACACCTTGACCCAACTCTCTTGGGCCACATCTGAAGCCGTTTCACGGCTGTCGGTGTAACGCATGGCGGTGGCAAACACCTGGGGCGCAAATCTTCTGTAGAGCGCCGTTTGGGCACTTCTTTCTTCCGCCTTGCAGCGCATCAAAAGTTCTTTCAATTCAGGATCCATGGCCACTTTGCCTAGGGAGCTCAGTCAAATGCCGAAGCTTCCATTCCCAACCAAGACAACACCGCACCCGCAAATAGTTGCTCCAAGTCCTCCGTCATCAAAGACATTTTTTCCATGAATTGACCAAACTCCAGGTCCCCAAGTGGAAATGGATAGTCTGTCCCCATGCAAATCCGAGAGGAACCCTGCATCTCCAAAATGTAGCGGAGCAACCTTGGATCATGGGTGATGCTGTCCACCCAAAACTTGCCCAGGTACTTCGACGGAGCCTTTGCATTGTCGATTGCCACCAAATCCGGCCGGCAACGATGGCCATGCTCAATCCTGCCCAAGGTGGGCAAGAAGGCACCTCCTGCATGCGAAAACAACACCCTCAGCTTCGGATGTCGGTCCAACACCCCTGCAAAAATCATGGAACATGCTGCACGGCTGGTTTCTGCCGGCATGCCAACCAACCAAGGAAGCCAATACTTCTCCATGTCCTTCTTGCCCATCATGTCCCAAGGATGAATGAACAACGACATGTCCAATCGTTCACAGGCCGCGTAGAAATCATTGAATCTCGGGTCGCCCAAGTTCACCCCCTGAATGTTGGAACCAACTTGAACACCTCGGTGCCCCATCGCGTGGGCTTCTTCCAACACCAAAACGGCAAAATCAGGGTCTTGCATCGGCACAGAACAGAGCCCCACGTAATGCCTTGGGTGGTCTTGTACCAACCCCGCAATGTGCGTGTTCAGAAAGCGGGACAAATCGGCGGCATCTCGTGCCTTGGCACCGTAGGCAAACATCACAGGAATGGTGCATACCACCTGCACTTGAACACCCGCATGGGCATAGGCTTCGATCCTCTCCTCAGCATCCCAGCAATTCGAGCCGATTTCTCGAAAAAACGCACCGTCCTTCATCATGTTGGCGAAACCAGGCCGACTGTCTTCGAGATGCACAAAGCCATCGTAACCAAACTTCTCTGACCATTTGGGCATAACCCGTGGCAAAATGTGCGTGTGACTGTCGATTTTAAGCATGGGTGACCTTCGTGGAGGGCAAGATACGCAGAAGCCCTCCCTCAAAATTCCTTTGCCAAACTAGTTTGGTTCTTCCGCGGGCGTGCCACTGCGTTTCTTGACGCGCCTCAAATCCAGTCGATTCACGGGGGAAATGCTCCAATCCAAAACGCGGTGAGAAAGAATGTGTGTCACCCTGTCGTGGAACAAGGGAATCACAGGCATGTCCGCATGCAACATGCTGTCCATCGATGCGTATTTTTCTTGTCGACGTGCGGGGTTGTCTGCCAAGGCCATGGCTTCCGAATAAAAACGCTCAAACGAACCTCGGTTGTAATGGGAATAGTTGGGACCGTCAGGTGCGAAGTTCGACCGGAGAAACAACCCCAAGAAATTCTCAGCATCGGGGTGGTCAGCGAGCCATGACTTGTAAAACATGGCTGTTTCCCCTTGGGCAACGCGCTCCCGGTGCACTGAGGCCGGAACCACATCAATCCGAACCTTCAGTCCAATCTGTGCCCAGTCGTGTTGGAATGCTGCGCACAAGTCCACATAGTCCGAAGTGGTGCTCAGTACAATCTCTTCAACGCCTTTGCCATCAGGGTAGCCCGCTTGGGACAAAAGCCGATGGGCCATGGCCAAATCCTGGTCCACATCCATGGGCTCGTTCTCTCCCAACATAGAGGGAGGCACAAAGTGGTCAGTGGGACTGACCGCATTCCGTCGCAAATGCCTGGCCAGTCCTTTGCGATCGAGGGCAAAACTCATGGCCTGACGCACACGGCCGTCGCGAAGTGCCTCTGGAGTGGCCTCACCATCCAAGACAATCCCGAGGTAATCGGTTTTCAAAAAAGGCACATGCGCCAAAGTCAAATCCGCCTGAAAATCCTCCCGCAAGCTCCCCTCTTGGTCCAGCAGCGTCTCCATGTATGCCGGATGAAGGCCGCTGATGAAATCGTATTTGCCCTGAGTCAGCCCTAGGAATTCGGAACCCATGTCCTGCACAACATCAATATGCACTGCCTCCAAATAGGGCAATTGCTGGCCAATGGAGTCCTTTTCCCAGTAAGTAGGGTTGCGTTGCAAGACCAAACCCGCATCGGACAACCACCAGGCCAAACGGAAGGGCCCCGTCCCCAAAGGAACATCTCTTAAGTCATGGCCGGGAGCTTCTGCCCTCTCGGCATCGATGACACTCCCATAGGCCGTCGTCAACAATCCCAGAAAAGGAGGGTAGGCATGGTCAAGGTTGACCTGGACAGTGGAGTCGTCCAGAGATTGAATTCCACCGGGCATCACCGCATCCAAGATCCATCCTCCTGAAGACACGACAGAGGGGTCACGCAACCGTTCGAGGGAATACACCACATCGTCGGCCGTCAGCCGTCGACCTGAGGCGAACACAACATCCGGTCGAAGCTGAAAGGTGCATACGGTTCCCTCCTCCGAAAAGACCCACCCAGAGGCCAATGCCGGAACAATTTCCAATCCCGGACTCAACTCGACCAGTCCGTCATAAAGTTGGTCCACCACCCACATGTGCTCGAGGCTTCGGGCAGCCGCAGGGTCGAGGCTGGTGATGGCCGCACTTTCATTGTAACGGAACACCCTAGCGTCTTGTGCCACCTCTTCGCTCCCACATCCGATCCCGAGGAGAAACGCGAGATGAACAAAGCCCAGATTTTTGCATTTGTTCCACACGTAGACGAAGGTACGCGGAGTACTTTTGTCGCGCCCAAAAAACCCACACCGTGCATCCACAATCCTCCCCCTTTTTTCATTTTGTGTCCAGCCTTTGTCTGGGACTTTGTGCGCTGGGGTTTGCAAGTGATGCCTGGGGCCAGACCTATACAGTGAGTGGACGAGTGACGGACGCCTCCACCGGTGAGTATGTCCTGGGCGCCAATGTCCTCGAAGACAGCAGCGGTCGCGGGGTGTCGACCAACATCTACGGGTTCTTCAGTTTGACCCTGCCCGAGGGGCCCCTATCCTTGACGTGCACTTTCATTGGGTACGGTCAAGTGAAAAAAACATTCACTGGCCCGGACAATGTGGAATGGAACGTTGAACTCGTTCCTACATCCGTAACCGTCGATGAAGCCACAGTTTTCGGCTCCTCAGGTCAAAACACGGAAAGCACCAACCTCGGAAAGACGGAAGTGGCCATTGCCACCATTCAGAGACTCCCCGCTTTGATGGGGGAGGTGGATGTGCTGAAAGCCATTCAATTGCTTCCCGGCATCCAAAGTGCAGGAGAAGGAAACAGCGGTTTTTACGTGCGCGGCGGTGGACCCGACCAAAACCTGTTGCTCTTGGACAATGCTGCCATTTACAATGCCAGTCACTTGTTTGGGTTCTTCAGCGTCTTCAATGCAGACGCCATTTCGTCCGTAGAAGTCTACAAGGGAAGCATACCAGCACGCTTTGGAGGCCGGGTGTCAAGCGTGCTCGATTTGGGTTTGAAGGAGGGGAACAGGAAGGAATTCAAAGGCAGCGGAGGGGTCGGCATCATCAGTTCGCGTTTGACTTTGGAGGGGCCTGTCAAAAAAGGGGTGTCCAGCTTCATCGTTTCGGGACGCAGGACGTACATCGATGTGCTGACCAAACCGTATGTCGAGACCACACAGGCAGCGGGGTCTGGTTACTATTTTTATGACCTGAATGCCAAATACAACCATCGTTTCAGCGACCGGGATGAGGTCTTCGTCTCGGGATATTTTGGGCGCGATGTGTTCAGTTTCCAGAGCGCAAATGCAGGCTTTGGGGCTTCCATTCCTTGGGGCAATGCGATGGTCTCCACACGCTGGAACCACGTACTCAACGACAAAATGTTCCTGAATGTCAATGCCTCCTACAGCAACTACAAATTTTCCTTCGAATCGGGGCAGGATGACTTTCAATTCGGATTCAATTCGGGCATTGTCGACTGGACCCAGAAAGCACAGCTAAGCTGGTACCCCAACCTTCGGCACGAAGTCCGTGCGGGTGTAGAGCACGTATTTCACGAATTCGTTCCCACATCCTTCTTTTTCCGTCAAGGAGACAACGAATTTGACTTTGGGGAGGCCACAGTTTCTTACAGCCATGAAAGCGCAGCCTTCATAGAAGACGTGATGGACGTAACAGATGCCTTGCGTGTTCATGCTGGTTTGCGCGTGAATGACTTCAGACATGTTGGGCCTTTCACGCGGTTCATTCCTGGCGAAAATGTCTCTGTTCCCGATGACTCCACCACCTACGGCAAAGGGGAATTGGTGAAACGCTACGGAGGTTGGGAGCCTCGAATGAGTGCCAGACTCAAGACCGGCCCGCGAAGCAGCGTCAAAGCCGGGTGGTCCATCAATTACCAATACGTGCACTTGGCCTCGCTCTCAGCCACGACCACCCCCACAGATGTTTGGCTTCCCAGCTCCGACTTGGTAGCTCCGCAAAGGGGCCGTCAATTCAGCGCTGGCTACTTCGTGGATCTTGGGAAAAACCGCGAATGGGAAACGTCGATCGAGGTCTACCACAAAGACCTGAGCAACCTTGTGGAATACGCCGAAAACACGCGCCCCGACCAAAACATTGGCACCAACCCCGACAACAACCTGGTCTTTGGGCAGGGGACGTCCTACGGAGTTGAGTTTTTCTTGAAAAGAAAGTTTGGAGAGTTGAACGGTTGGGTCGGCTACACATGGAGCAAAACGGACAGGCTCTTTGAAGACCTGAACAACGGTGACCCCTTCCCTGCCAAGTTCGACAGAAGGCACGATCTCAGCATTGTGGCCGACTGGACCCCCAACGAGCGTTGGAATCTTGCCGCTGCTTTTGTTTACGCCACCGGCAACACACTGACACTGCCCGTCCAACGCTACTTTCTGGAAGGCAATGTCACGGACATTTATGGATCCCGAAATGGGTACCGAATGATTCCCTACCACCGGGCAGACATCAGTGCAACCTTCTTCCCCAAAAAGAATTTCGAAGACCGCAAAGTGGATCGTCGTTGGGTATTTAGCATCTACAACCTCTACAACAGAGCCAATCCCTACTTCTTGTTTTTTGACAACGAAGGCGACTTGTTGCAAGGCAACTTGGAGATCCAAGCCAAACAAGTTAGCCTTTTCCCCATCTTGCCTTCGATCTCATGGAACTTCTCGTTCTGACTAGATCATGAATGCTAGATGAAGTCACTCCGCGCTCTTCACCCGTTGATTTGGAACCACCGAGGCCGGTTGTTTCTGGGCATTGCCTTTGTGGTGATGACGAACATCTTTGCCGTTTGGGCTCCTTCCATGATCGGGGAAGGCGTCAATGCACTTCACGATGCCAATGCGGATTTCTTGGTGCCCTTGGAAGAGGACCCCAACTCTGTGGCTTGGGGTGAATCTGAACTACGTCTGCCACAAAACCTTCTTGCTTTCCGTGACTTGACAGGGCTTTCGGCCATGGCGAGCACAGTGCCCAACAGCAAGCAAGACGTTCTCGATTTCGTGGTCTGGGTAGGGCTTCTGCAGGCCCTGTTTTTCCTTGTCGCCTACATGATCAAAGGGTTCTTTTCTTTTTTGACCCGGCAGACCATCATCGTGATGAGTCGACTGGTAGAGTGTGACCTCAAAGAAAAAATTTACCAGCATTACCAGCGGCTGGACGCGACATTCTACAAGGCCAACGACACTGGGGACTTGATGAACCGGATTAGCGAAGATGTGAGCCACGTGAGGATGTACTTGGGGCCTGCCATCATGTACTCGTTGAACTTGGTGTTCTTGGTGAGCTTGGTGGTCGGCGTCATGTACAGCATAGACCCTGTACTGACGGGGTTTGCCCTTCTCCCTCTTCCCTTTATGTCTGTGGGGGTGTATTTCATCTCCGCCAACATCCACAAAAAGAGCGACGCAAGACAGCAAGCACAGAGCCAGGTCTCTTCCTTCGTGCAACAACATATCGCTGGGATCAGGGTACTAAAGAGCTTTCACAGAGAAGCTGCCGCCGCATCTCGGTTCGACCAAAAAACCGACCGCTACAAGATCCGGGTGCTCGATTTGGTGAAAGTTGAAGCGATGTTCACGCCGCTGATTGTCCTGCTGGTAGGGTTGAGCACCATCCTAACCGTCTATGTGGGTGGACTTCGGGTGGCCTCGGGGCATCTCGAGTTGGGACACATTTTTCAATTCGTGTTTTACGTCAACCTCCTGACCTGGCCGTTTGCCTCCGTCGGGTGGGTGACCTCCTTGGTCCAGAAAGCTGAGGCATCCATGGCGCGGATTTTGGACTTTCTTCATGCACAGCCCACCGTAGTCGATCCTGAGGATGGAGGGCGGAAGTCGCCACTTTCCCAAGCTCCTTCCCTGAGCTTTGAAGGAGTAAGCTGGACTTACCCTGAGACTGGAATTCAGGCCCTGAAGGACCTTCATTTCAAACTGAACCCGGGGGAAACTTTGGGGATCACAGGGCGCACAGGAAGTGGCAAGTCCACCATCCTGCAGCTCGCGACAAGGATGATGGATCCCGACGAAGGATGCATCAAGCTAGACGGAACACCCATGAAAGAATGGGCCCTAGCTTCCTTGCGAGAGGACATGGGCTACGTTCCCCAAGATGTCTTTTTGTTCAGCGACACCATTGGACGCAACATCGCCTTCGGGAGCCATCGGTTTCTTGAAGACAGCGCGGAGGTGCGGTTGGCCGCCAAGAATGCAGGCGTCGCGTCTGACATCGAGGGCTTTGAGCATGGATATGGCACCCTGCTCGGAGAGCGGGGAGTCAACTTGAGTGGAGGCCAAAAGCAGCGCATCAGCATCGCCCGCGCCCTTGTCAAGGCACCGAAAATTTTGCTGCTTGACGATTGCCTTTCTGCCGTCGATACGGAGACAGAAGAGACCATTTTGGACGCCATCGCAAAGCAAGATGCGTCTTGCACCTTGATGGTCAGCCACAGGCTTGCTTCCCTTCGCCATGCAGACCGGATTCTGGTTCTGGACGACGGTCGTTTGATCGAAGAAGGGACACATGAATCGCTTCTCGATTTGAAGGGACTCTATGCCACGATGTATGCCCAGCAAAAGGCCAAAGACTAAACCTAGGTTCAGTTGCAGGGGAGTCCAAACACGCTCAAAAATGACAGAAGGTCACCGATGGCCACTGAATCCTCATGGTTGGTGCTCGCCGTGCAGCCTTGTTGACAGCCCATGGCCGAAAGAAGCTTCAACATGTCATTGGTGGTGCGAAGCCCGTCAAGGTCAAAGTCTCCGAGACATGGGTTCAATTCATCTTCTGAAATCACCCCATTGCAGTTGTTGTCTGTGCCATTTTGCAGGGCCATTGCGCCCGGGTACATGGTCGCTTCACTGTCGTTGCAATCTCCTGGCACCATCACACGGTTGACCAGAGGAACACAGCTCATCACCGCAGGCTCCGATCCATCACCAAAACCATCACCGTCTTCATCCATGTACCACAACATCGCTGTTGTTCCTTCGTCGGCTTCTCCATCACAATCGTTGTCCCAACCATCGCAAAGCTCAATGGCCGAGGGATAAGTCTGGGCATTCCAGTCTTGACAATCCAATGGCAATGTAGAGGTGCCGGGCACATCGCCACATCCCCAGACTGGAAGGTCTGGGTTGCCAAAGCCATCCCCATCCTCATCTGCATAATGTGCCGGCCACAAGGCTTCAGATGTCAAAATTGGGATGGGCCAGCTGGATTGCTCAGAAGACACGATCACCCTGGCTTGGGCTCCTGGCAAACCATAGGCCTGAAAATACATGAGTGTGCTGCCACTTTCCTCCAACACCCAGTTGTTGGGGCTCTCAGTCAGGAAGGCAACTCCCTCCACCGTGACTTCCAAAGGGAAATCCCAACCATCTAGGGCGTGTACGGTCATGCTCCAATTGTTGGGGGATGGCACTGTACCCGGTTCACAATTGGAAATGGCGATGTTTTGCAACCAAGCCATTTTGGGCCGAACCACCCAAAGACCTTGAGCAATGGAAGTAAATGCCACCAGGCCTTGGTGGGGAAGAATGACATGGGACCATGCACCTTGAAAACCCGCCCCCTCCTCCTCTGGCAGCGGGTCGAAATGGCCCCGCTCCGTCAATGTCGGAACCGTGGGCCAAGCGTTGCTCAACATTCTCAGTCCGGCGCTGTAATTGCTTTGAAAGAGCCATTCGCCATGGCCGTATTGGTTGTGGTCGGTGGCCAATTCCTCTGACTCGTAGACCTCGTGAACGACAGGAGCATCCAGGTCAGTCAAATTGAAAACAATGGTTTTGGTCCCAGCGCCCAGCTGAGATTCATCCAATTCGTCCCCCAAGAAAGCATGGTCTTGGGTTTCCGAAACCCAAACCTGGTGGCTGTACACCGATTGTGGATAAGCACTTTCTCCAATCAACATGACATCTGATGGATCGGTGATGTCCAAGATGGACAACCGAGCCCCGGCTGCCACAAACAAAAGATCCTTCCCGTGATGTTCCTCATCTGGTCCTTCGTAACGGAGTGCGTGTCCATCATGGAGGTAGCCCTGTTCTGACGCTCCCCCGGCGAGGACCGGCGCTCCAGGGTCCGATGCATCAAACAAGACTGCCCCACCACCAAAGCTGTTGGAGCCAAGTTGAATCACCATGTTTGCCGCGGGGAGAACGGCCAAGTTGTGCGCTGAGCCAGGTGCCGCGATCACTGTATCGGGCGTCCATTCTTGAATGCCATCCAGTGGATGCCATTCGCGCAAGGCTGTCAAATCGAACACTTGCATCCCATGTGCAGGTGCTTCACTCACCACGTAGGCGTGATCGTTTAGCACCTTGATGTCCCGCCAAAGACTCACAACAGTCGTTGTGGGCAACTTGCCCATGTACATGGGCTGCCCTCCTGGCAACATTTTCACGAAAGCCGTTCCATTGTCACACCCCACCAAGAGATAAGATTCCAACGTCTCTTCATCCAACCAATGTCCGATGTCATTCACGTGCTCTGCGAACATGGAAGATGCAGAGAGGAAAGCCACTGAGTCGACGTGCTCGTGCAGCACTGATTCCCCTTGAGCTTGGGCCTCTTGTGCGAGAACAGCGCAAAACAATGCGATGGTCATCTGCCAAGTCAGGCGAAACTCTCCGAACAAGGAAAGTGCCAAGCGGTTAAAAGGATGGAGCATTTGTGAACACGTTGATAACATAAGATACGAATGAAACCTCAAACTTGGTTGATCACGGGAGCCTCAGGGATGATTGGCAGGGCACTGACCCAATCATTGGTACTGGAAGGCGTCAATGTCCGGACCCTCGGACGAAGCGATACGCGCATTCACCCTAACGCAAATGCTTTTGTGTGGAACCTCGAAACAGGTGACCTCCCTCCTGCAGCGCTCGAAGATGTTGATGTCGTGGTTCATCTCGCAGGAGCGAATGTTGGACAACGTTGGACTCGCTCACACAAAATGGCCATCATGGAAAGTCGGACCAAGGGGACCTCTCTTCTGTGTATGGCATTGAAAAAGGAGGGGTTCCAGGGAGCTTTCATCCAAGCCTCTGCCGTGGGATTTTACGGAGAATGCACATCGGCGGCCACCGAAGAAAGCCCCACTGGCCAAGGTTTCCTTGCCCAAGTTGCCCAGGCATGGGAGCAGTCTGCTGCGGCCCACTTGCCAGCTTCGACGCGCCATGTGGTAATGCGCCTCGGCATTGTACTCTCGCCAAGAGGCGGCACCCTCGCACGACTTCTGCCCATCTATCGTTTCGGACTAGGTGCTCCCTTGGGGAATGGGAAACAAAGCATGAGCTGGATTCACGTTGACGATGTCGTTCGGTTCATTCAATTTGCAGCCGCCACGTCCACTGCACATGGAGCTTACAATGTTGTTGCACCAAAGAGTGTCCCAAATGCCAAATTTTCAGAGGTCCTTGCCAAGTGTATTCGCCGGCCGCACTTCGCCCCAGCAGTGCCTGCTTGGGCGCTACGTTTGGTTCTCGGCGAGATGGCAAACATTGTTCTAGAGTCTCAAAACGCGGTCGCTGAAAAACTCCGTGTGGAGGGCTTTAAATGGCGTCATCCCAAACTGAAAGAAGCGCTCCTGGATTGCATTTGACTCCAAAAAAAAAGGCCTCCCACAAGGGAGGCCTTTTCTATTCTGTCGAATGTTGTGCTCAGCGCACCACCAACTTGGATGTGGTGATTGTGCCATTGGCGGTCACTGCCACCAAGTAGGTGCCTGGTGCCATGTGTCCAACAGCAAGGATGTTGTTTCCTGCTGCCAACTGGGCAACTTGGCGTCCTGTCAAATCCAACACTACAGCTGTGGCTTCCGCAGCCAATCCTGCAAAGCGCACCTCATCTGAAGCTGGGTTTGGCATCACAGTCCATGAGATTTGTGCTTCTTGAATGCCGTCGGTAGCAGGCTGGATAAGAGCGTCCAAAACGTGGACCACCCCGTTGTCTGCCGTGAGGTCTGGATCAGTCACTTGCGCGTTGTTGATGAACACGCCCATGTCGATGGTGACGGTGGTTGTACCCTCGTTCAACATGGTCACCACTTGTCCATCGGACAAATCAGTGCTCATTACCGCACCGCCAGTGACGTGGTACAACAAAATGTCTGTCAAGTACGGCAGCGCCAAAAGACCATCAACGTCCGTTCCGTAGGCGACTGCTGCAGCTTCAAAGGCTGCATCAGTCGGTGCAAACAAAGTCAAGACTGTGGTATCGTTCAAAGCACCATCCAACCCTTGCTGCAACAATGCAGCCTCCAGGTAGTTGTGGTCTTCGCTGCCTTCCACAATGTCCCAAATCGTGGTTGGCACAGGCGCGGGTGGCAACAACACTGCGTCAATGACGTGCACCACTCCATTGTCAGCAGGAATGTCGGCAAAAGTCACCAACGCATCGTTGATGAATGTCCCATCGTCAGTGATGGTCACTGTGACGTCCGGACCCAAAAGGGTGGCAATCATTTGTCCGTCTGTCAAAGAAGTACTCAGTGCCTCGCCTGCAACGACGTGGTACGTCAAAATGTCTCCCAAAGTCTCGAGTGCAAGCAACTCTTCAGCAGTGATCCCGAGCGCTACAACCAACGCGCCAATCGCATCATCGGTGGGCGCAAAAACAGTGAATGGACCCTCCGCACTCAAGTAACCGGCAAGTTCGGCGGCCAAAACTGCGGCCTCGAGCAACTCGTGGTCTGGGCTGTTGACAATCACGTCCACAACCGTATTGGTTGGCAAGGCGTTGACGGTGATCGAACCAACCATGCCCTGCTCGGCGTGGTTGCCAATGCTGCAATCATAGTTGTAGGTCCCTGGAACGTCAAAGGTGACGGTTCCCATGCAAACGCCGTCGGCATTTCCTGCAATGGACCCCAAGGAGAAGTCAGCGGGGTTGTTGAATGACTCTCCGGTGAGGGTGTTGGTGACACCGTTGACGTCATGGAAGCCTTGGGTGTTGACGAAGGCCACACTCTCACCTTGCTCGATGGTCAAGGTCGTGGGGGCGTAGATGAAGCTACTCGCTTCTACGGTGTGATCGGCTTCGCATTGGGCGAATCCGGCGATGGTCGCCAAGCAAAAAGCAAGGCCAGTGAACAAATGTTTCATGAATCTGAAAAAGTTAATTGAATTAGTGTGAGTGTCTAACACCACCCTAAAAAAAATGTTCTGTGACAGTGAACCTTTTCTTTCTCACAAAGGTTTTAGCGTTGTGAATACATGAGATTCACGAGATCGTAAGGTGTTTTGATCCAAGTTTTGGAACAAAAGGACGGCCCACGAAGGTGGGCCGTTTCCTTGCCTTACAAAACCATCTTCCATGACTGTGCTTCCTTCTTCTTCCGTTGTCATCCACTGGTTCCGCCGTGATCTGCGCTGGCACGACAACCGCGCCCTCCACGCTGCCCTGTCCTCAGGGCACAAGGTGCTGCCTCTTTTCATCTTCGACGACAACATCTTGCAACACTTGGAGGATCGACAAGACGCCAGGGTGACCTTCTTGCACCACCGAGTGTCCGCCCTCCAGAGTGAAGCACAGGCCAAGAGCTCGGCCATTTACGTGGCCCACGGAAAGCCAAAAGAAGTTCTCTTGGAACTCATTGCCCAATTGGATGTCCGAGGGATTTACGCCAATGAAGACTATGAGCCCTATGCCTTGGAGCGAGATGGGTTGCTTGCAAAGACCTTGAACACCCGCGACATCCCCATGCACACCTTCAAAGACCATGTGATCAAGGCACCAGGAGAGGTTTTGAAGCCTGACGGCACGCCTTACACTGTGTTCACGCCGTTCAGCAAACGTTGGCATGCCAATTTGAAGGAATCCGACTTGGAAGCCTCCCCTTCTGAACAACATTTGGACCAGCTCGCAAGTTGGCAGCACGAAGGGATGCCAAGCCTGCAAGACATGGGCTTCAAACCAAGTGACCTCGACTTCCCCAAAGCCAATGTCCAACCAGAATTGCTGAGGCATTATTCAGAAACACGAGACATTCCTTCTGTCCGCGGCACTTCAAGGGTCAGCGTTCACTTGCGGTTTGGCACCGTGAGCATTCGCGAAATGGCACGTAAAGGATTCGCGAACAGCGATAAGTGGCTGACAGAACTCATTTGGCGGGACTTCTACCAATCGATCATGCATGCCTTTCCACACAGCATGAAAGACGCCTTCAGGGCCAAATACGACCTCATCCCATGGCGCCATGATGACGCCCATTTTGCTGCATGGAAGGAAGGCAAAACAGGCTACCCAATTGTGGATGCTGGCATGCGCGAGCTGAACGCCACCGGCTTCATGCACAACAGGGTTCGGATGGTGGTGGCCTCGTTTTTCTGCAAGCACCTTCTGCTGGATTGGCGTTTGGGAGAACGGTACTTCGCCGAGAAGCTCTTGGATTTCGAATTGGCCAGCAATGTCGGAGGGTGGCAGTGGGCTTCAGGGTCTGGCTGCGATGCTGCGCCATACTTCCGAGTGTTCAACCCCTCCTCGCAGCTCCAAAAGTTCGATGCACAGATGACTTACGTGAAACAATGGGTCCCTGAGTTTGGTACAGACGCTTATCCAGAGCCCATCGTGGAGCACAAGTTCGCGAGGCAGCGTGCGATCGACACGTACAAATCGGCTTTGGCGTAAAAAGCATCCCCCCTAACTTCAGACCCATGGAAGGTGCATTGGCAGGATTGCGGGTCTTGGATTTGTCGAGTGTCCTTGCGGGACCACTGACGGGTACTTTTTTGGCCGAATGCGGGGCCGAGGTGACCAAGGTCGAGCCTCCACAAGGCGATGTCACGCAGACATGGAAGTCTGTGGGTGAGCCCGACAGGTCCTCTTCCGCCTACTACGAGGCGGCCAACCATGGCAAAACGGTGGTCGTCAAAGACCTCAAAAGCAAGGTGGGGCGCCTTTGGTTGGAAGAACGGTTGGCACAAACCGACATCTTGCTTCAAAACATGAAGTGGAACGACCTCGAACCAATGGGCCTGGAGCCTGAAGAATTGTCGTTGCGTCATCCTCATCTTGTCCATCTCAGATTGATTGGTTCGGAATTTGACAAAGATCGATTGGCCTACGATGTGGTGGTCCAAGCGGAGACGGGCTTCATGGCCATGAACGGTCACCCAGACCGCCCCCCAGCCAAAATACCTGTGGCACTCATGGACGTCTTGGCCTCCCACCAAATGCGCGCGGGCATCCTTGCGGGATTGTACCAAAGGGAGAGGACGGGCAAGGGATGGTACGCCGAGGTCAGTCTCTTTGGGTCAGGGCTCACTGCCCTTGCCAACCAAGGAACGGCTTGGCTCATGAATGGCCAAACACCCCAAAGGCAAGGATCTCTCCATCCCAACATCGCCCCTTACGGAGATTTGGTCGACTGCAAGGATGGTGCAATCGTCTTGGCCGTGGGCAGCGATGCACAATTCAACGCGCTGTGCCATGTGCTGGGAACAGATGACTTGCCCCAAAATGATGCGTTCGCAATCAATGCGCAACGCGTGGTCCACCGCGATGCACTTGCCCAAGCCTTGAACGCTGCCGCCAGGTCATGGCAACGGCAAGATCTGCTCGTCGCACTGCGCGACGCCAAGGTCCCTGCGGGAGCGGTGCACTCCGTGGCGGAAGCCCTTTCTCACCCCGCATTTCGCGAGGCGTACGTGCATGGAGAGCCCGGGAAAGAGAAGTTGCGCACGAGCGCGGTCCGCGTCCACCGGTCACCCCAGCAGACAACAAACAACATGCCGTCAGGCGGGGATGCGCAAGGTGTATGAATGACCCGTCCGCACCTCCAAATGGTCCTTTCTCAACCAAGGGTTCAGCACCTTCAGCTCCCTCAGGGTCGTCCCGTGGTCCAGTGAAAACGATGCCAAATCGTCGATGCTTGCGGACACCGTGAAGTCTAGTCCCTCCAACGGAGCATAGACGTCAGACATCCCCAAGTGAAAGCCAAAATGCTCGGGTTGTTCCATCACCTCCCTGAGTGCCAGCATCCTGTAAACGTATCGTCCCGTCTCGGCATTCAAATGCAGGTCCCAGTAGTTGTCGACGAGTTGCGCGTTCAAGGCATGGGTCACCCCTGATTGGCCCATGTTGTAGGAAGCCGCAGCAAGCACCCAGCTTCCGAATTTCTCGTGGGCCTCCTTGAGGTATTGACAAGCAGCCCTTGTGGCCAGGGCCACGTTGTAACGTTCGTCCACAGAAGAAGTCACCTCCAAACCATACTCAGGGGCCGTCTTTCTCATGAATTGCCAAAACCCCGCTGCACCCGCCGGGCTCACAACTTGGCTCAATCCACTCTCGATCACTGCCAGGTACTTGAAGTCACTTGGCACCCCCTCTTCTTTCAGAATGGGCTCCATGATGGGGAACCATCGGGCAGCCCTTTTCAAGTAGAGAATGGTCGAACTGTGCCGGTAGGTGTTGACGATGAGTTCGCGGTCCAAGGACTCCCGCACGCCCAACCGATCCAAAGGAACAAGCTCATTGAAGAGCGACAAATCCATGGGGACTGTGGGAGAAATCACCGGCGAATGACGCTTGGACTCGACCTCAAAATCTGGTGCTTTGTGGGCAGATATAGGCATGGACAACCACGCCAAAAGGCCCAAGGACAGAGACAAAACGACTGTGATTTTCAAAGGGGCAAACGAAGCGATTTTCATGCCATGAAGGTGGCCGCATGCACCTCTTCCTGCCACGCCTTCACGCAAAGGTTGCCAACATGCAGAACGCCACAACCGTGAACATTGCACACGGGAAAAGGAAAGGTCAGAAAGGAGACTCGAAATCAGAAAAAGCACCCGCCTGGGCATCCTTTGCGCTCACGCTTGGCGCCTCCATTCCCCAGTCGATGCCCAGCAACGGGTCGTTCCATTGAAGGCTCTGTTCGCTTCCAGGGTGATAGAACTCCGTGCACATGTAAGAAAACACAGTGTCGTCTTCCAAGGCCAAAAAACCATGGGCCATGCCAGGCGGCAACCACATTTGCCAGCAGTTGTCTGCACTCAATTCTGCCGCCATGTGTTGGCCAAACGTCGCGCTGTTTTTCCGCAAATCCACTGCAATGTCCAGGACCCTTCCTCGGACCACCCTCACCAACTTCCCTTGGGCATGAGGAGGCATTTGAAAATGCAAGCCACGAAGCACCCCCTTATTTGACATGCTTTCGTTGCATTGGACAAAAGAGACCGGCTCCCCCACGGCATCCTCAAACGCGGCGTGGTTCCACGTTTCACAAAACGTTCCTCGGTCATC
>TARA_B110000003_G_scaffold179972_1_pt1 | contig 35945 bp, 33 predicted proteins | sample TARA_B110000003 | Tara Oceans TARA_B110000003 (sample SAMEA4396424) | marine metagenome | biome: Westerlies Biome; feature: [SRF] surface water layer (ENVO:00010504); material: water (ENVO:00002006), including particulate matter (ENVO:01000060) such as... | depth 5 m
ATATTTTTTCTTTAGTCATACCATCAAAAAACAACCCTACAATAGAGCATTGTTAGAAGCAATACTAGAGAAAAACGTTACTTTATATGATCATGAAGTCATTACCGATAGTAGAGGTAACCGTCTTATTGGTTTTGGACGTTATGCAGGGATTGTTGGCACCTACAATGGATTTAGAGCCTATGGTCTTAAAAACAATACTTTTAAACTTCCTAAAGCAACCAATTTAAAAGATCAACAAGAGTTAATCGATACATTGCAAGCTATAACCATACCCAATATAAAAATACTACTCACTGGAAGTGGTAAGGTGGCTAGAGGGGCACAAGAGATGCTAGACGGGATGAACTTAAGAGCTGTTTCTGTAACAGAGTATCTAACCACCCATTTTGATGAACCCGTATATTGCAAAATAGATGTCTTAGATTACAACAAACGTCTAGATGGCCTGGTTCTTGGAAATAGTGATTTTTTCCAAAACCCATCTGATTATGAATCTGATTTTATTCGTTTTACCAGCGTTACAGATTATTTTATTGCAGGACACTTCTTTGGAGACGGTTCTCCGTTTTTAATTACTAAAGAAGCTACCCAAAGAGCTGATTTTAAAATTAAATTAATAGCAGATATTTCTTGTGATATTAATGGTCCTATAGTGTCTACTCTGAGAGCTTCTACTATAGCAGATCCTCTTTATGGGTATAATCCAGTTACAGGCACTGAAGTTCATTTTAAAGACCCAGGAGCAATCACTGTGATGGCTGTAGACAATTTACCTTGTGAGTTACCAAAAGATGCCAGTGAAGGTTTTGGAGACTTATTTTTAACGCATGTGATTCCCGCCTTTTTTAATGATGATAAAGAGGGTATTTTAGCACGAGCAGCGATGACAAGTAATCAAAAACTAACTGCTAGATATTCGTATTTGCAAGGTTATATAAATGGAGAGTAGTAAGACTTATTTTCGATTTGCAATACCGTATACAAAGAAACTTCCACCAAGTATTAATACTGAAGAATACCAATAGGTTGGAATTACAAACACAATCACGGCCAATAATAAAAATAAGGCAACTAGAAGATCATAGGCTTTTTTACGTTGTTTATTAAATAAGGCCATTAACAGCCCTAGATACCCCAAAAAGAATGGAGTGGCATAATTCACTGATGTGTTTTTTGCCAGTGACAATAAGAACATACCAAGAATCACAGCAACGGCATAGATGCCAAACTGTTTTTTAGAGGCAGCGTTCCAAACCGCTATCCCTGCTTTTCTAGCAGCTCTTCTACTTGAGAAAAAAACAGCAAACATAGAAAAGAATGCAACCAGTACCACCATAAACATACAGATGCTTTCTATAATTTCTATCGATAGCATCCCTAGCGGATTGCTATCTGCAATAAACCCAAGAATGGACGCATTAATTACATAGACACCCAAAAGCATATACAAGCCAATTTGAATGCTGTTAAACCCTTTTAAAATAAAATTTTGGGTGGTATTTGTTGTTAAGTTTTTACTTGAAGCCATACTAAAGATTATAGGGTGTTGATGGTTTGTCGAATCGCAACTAGATTGGAGAGTAACTTGCCTAAGTACTGAAGATTTAACATATTGGCACCGTCGCTTTTTGCATTGGTAGGATCAAAATGTGTTTCTATAAATAAGCCATCTACATGATTTACAATACCAGCTCTTGCAATGGTTTCAATCATATCGGGTCTTCCGCCGGTTACTCCAGAAATTTGGTTAGGTTGTTGTAAAGAGTGGGTTACGTCTAGCACTGTTGTAGAAAAAGCTTTCATTTCTGGAATTCCTCTAAAATCTACAATCATATCTTGATAGCCAAACATGGTACCTCTGTCAGTAGTCATTACTTGATCATTCCCGGTATCTTGAACTTTTTTAACAGCGTGTTTCATCGCACCAGGACTCATAAATTGTCCTTTCTTTAAATTCACTACTTTTCCTGTTTTTGCGGCAGCCACCACCAAGTCTGTTTGACGTACTAAAAAAGCAGGAATCTGAAGAATATCTACATATTCAGCTGCTTTTTTAGCATCAGAAACCTCATGGATATCTGTTACAGTAGGCACACGAAAAGTTTCAGAAACCTTTCGCAGTATTTTTAATGCTTTTTCATCACCAATTCCTGTAAAACTATCGATTTTACTTCTATTGGCCTTTCTAAAACTTCCCTTAAAAACATATGGAATGTTTAAATCAGAGGTGATTTTAACCACTTTTTCTGCAATTCTAAGCGCCATATCTTCTCCTTCAATAGCACAGGGTCCTGCCAATAAAAAGAAGTTATTTGCCTCTAGATTTTTTAAGTTGGGTACCAATGATAAATCCATTACTATAATTTTTAACAAAAGTACAAAATAAATGTTGTTGAGGTTTGGTATCTTTAGCCTTTAATAATTTAAGGTTTATAAAAAAATAGGGATGTTGTTGGTATTTGTAGGTTTAGTTTCTTGTAAAAATGAAATCAAAAATAACAACAGAAAAACCTGCATTATTAATTGATTCTACTCAAGTTAGAAAACATTTATATACCCTAGCTTAAGATGAGATGGAAGAAAGAAAAGCGGTAGCGAAATGAACCTAAAGCATCATTTCTGTTGGAGATACTCCAATTAGAGTTGTTATAGAAGAAAGAAATAAATAATTATATCAAATGAAGGTTCATTTTATAGCCATAGGAGGAAGTGCCATGCACAATTTAGCAATTGCATTACAAAATAAAGGATATTATGTATCAGGTAGTGATGATACCATACATGAGCCTTCTAGATCGCGTTTAGAAAGAAAAGGACTTTTACCCAAAGCCTTTGGTTGGTTTCCAGAAAAAATTACCTCAGACTTGGATGTCATTATTCTAGGAATGCATGCGAAAAAAGACAATCCAGAATTGTTGAAAGCTCAAGATATGGGTTTAAAAATTTATTCTTATCCAGAGTTCTTATACGAACAATCTAAAGAAAAGACGCGAGTTGTTATAGGTGGATCACACGGTAAAACAACAATTACATCTATGATTCTTCATGTATTAAATTATCATGATAGAGAGGTAGATTATATGGTAGGTGCACAACTTGAAGGTTTTGAAACAATGGTGCACTTAACACAAGAAAACGAGTTTATAGTTTTAGAAGGAGATGAATACTTAAGTTCTCCCATAGATAGTAGACCAAAATTTCATTTATACAAACCAAATATAGCTTTGATAAGTGGCATCGCTTGGGATCATATCAATGTGTTTCCAACATTTGAGGGGTATATAGAGCAGTTTAGAATTTTTACAGACTCCTTAACCAATGGAGGAATTATGGTGTATAATGAAGAGGATTTAATCGTAAAAGAGGTAGTAGAACATTCTACCCATACCATCAAAAAATATCCTTATTCTACAACCATTCATTCCATTGAAGATGGTATTACATATATAGACACTCCAGATGGTTCAATGCCCTTAGAGATATTCGGTGATCATAACTTACAAAACTTAGCAGGAGCCAAGTGGATTTGTCAACACATGGGTATTGATGAAGATGATTTTTATGAAGCGATTGCCTCTTTTACGGGGGCCAGCAAACGATTAGAAAAAATAGCCGAGAGTAAACAAACGGTTATTTTTAAAGATTTTGCGCACAGTCCAAGTAAAGTAGAGGCAACTACAGAAGCGGTTAAAAAACAATATACTCAACGAGACGTTATTGCTTGTTTAGAACTACATACCTACAGCAGTTTAAATGCTGAATTTTTAGGAGAATATAAAGGAGCTCTTGATAAGGCAGATAAAGCAGTCGTATTCTATTCTCCACATGCTGTAAAAATTAAACAACTAGAGGCAGTTACTGAAGCTCAAATAGCGAAGGCTTTTGAAAGAGATGATTTAATTATTTATACAGATCCTCAAGACTTTAGAGCATTTCTTTTTTCTCAAGATTTAAATAATAAAGCTCTTCTTTTAATGAGTTCTGGAAACTATGGAGGTATAGATTTTGAAACACTTAAGAATTTGGTTTAGATCTTTTTACCTTAGTTGTATTAATTTTTTCTCCAAAAGAATGGAGTGAACAATATAAGTATAGTAAAAAGTTCTAAACGCCCAATTAACATTAAGAATGAACAGAACCATTTGGCACCAATAGATAGATGTGCAAAATTATCTACTGGACTTACAGAACCAATTGTAGGGCCAATATTTCCAATAGAGGAGGCTGCTGCTCCTAACGCAGAAATAAAATCTAGGCCTAAAAAAGTAAGAATTACAGAAGAAAGTATAAAAATAAGCATATAGATTACAAAGAAAGACAGGGTATTAAATACAATTGTCTGATTTACTGCTTTCTTGTTGTATCTAACAGGAATGATGGCATTAGGATGCAATGTTTTTTTAAACTCTAAGAAACTATTTTTTAGCATTACAATGTGGCGAACTATTTTTATACCCCCACTTGTAGATCCTGCAGAGCCTCCTACAAAAAATAAGGCAAAGAAAATACCAGAGGCAAAAAAACTCCACATTGTGAAGTCTGCCGAAATAAAACCGGTTGTTGTAATAATTGAAGTTACTTGAAAAAGTGCATGTCTGATAGCACTTTCTGTTGCTCCAAAAACTTCTGGGTGGGCAATTGTAGTATGTAGGGTTTCATCTCGAAAAAATAAAATGATAGAAGCTATAATTGTAGTTATGCTAAGAACACCAAAAAAATAATATTTAAACTCCTCATTTTCTAAAACTTTTTTAACTTTTCCTTTTAAAGCAAAATAAGTCAATACAAAGTTTGTACCGCCTATAAACATAAAAAATATGATGATATATTGTACTGTTGGCAGGGCATTCCAATAGGATAAACTATTATTTTTAGTTGAAAAGCCTCCAGTACTTATGGTAGACATTGCATGATTAATAGCATCAAACCAAGTCATTCCAGCTACTTTAAGTAATATGAATTCAGTAAAAGTTAATAAAACATAAATTAGCCATAAACGTTTTGCTGTGTCTGTAATTCTAGGGTGTAATTTATCAGTTGAAGGACCTGGGGCCTCTGCCATGAATAATTGCATACCACCAATTCCTAGGAGTGGAAGAATAGCAATGGTAAGTACGATAATTCCCATACCCCCAATCCAATGGGTAGCGCTTCGCCAAAATAAAATTCCTTTTGGCATAGACTCTATATCTGTTAATATAGAAGAACCTGTCGTAGAATAACCAGACATAGTTTCAAAAAAAGCATCTGTTAAAGATGGTATTGCTCCAGAAAATAAATAGGGGAGCATGCCTGTAAAAGACAAAGTAAGCCAACCCAGGGTAACAATGAGATACCCTTCTTTTTTTTGAATATTAGTTGAATTTGGTTTATTAAAAAAATAAAGAATTAATCCAAGAGACACTGTAATAATTCCTGCATTTAAAATACCCATTTGAGCAGCCTCCTGATAATACACGCTAAATGGAAAGGCTATAAACATAAATAATCCATTAAGAACTGCAGTAAGTCCTAAAAACCTGTAGATTATTTTAAGGTTTATACTTCCCATTTCTATCTGAAAAAGTCTTCAACAATATGAATAGCCTCCGGTAAACAAAAAACAATTACTTTGTCTCCAGTCTTCACCTGAGAATTCCCATCAGAAATGAATGCTTTACCATCCCTTATAATTCCACCAAAAACTGCATCTCTAGGGAAATTCAATTCTCGGATTACTTTCTTGGTTACTTTTGCATCTGGTAATACTTCAAATTCAAAAACTTCAGCGTCTATATTATGAAGATTTGCTAAAGCAAGAATTTCTCCTTTTCTGATATGTTTAAAAATACTACTAGCAGCAATTAATTTTTTATTGATAAGTGTATTGATTCCAATGGTTTGAGAAATATTAATATAATCCATATTTTCAACCAAAGCGATGGTTTTTTTAACACCTTTAGATTTGGCGACTAAACAAGACATAATATTTGTTTCAGAATCTCCAGTAACAGCAACAAAAGCATCCATCTCTCTGATATTTTCTTCTTCTAAAAGCTCAATGTCTCTTCCGTCACCATTTATTATAAGAGTTTCATTTAATTCTTCAGCTAGAATTAATGACTTATCTCGATGTTTTTCTATTAGCGTTACTTTGAAGTTTTCTTTACAAAGATTTCTAGCTGTTTTAGAACCTATAGAACTACCGCCAAGAATCATGACATTCTTGATATTCAAATGCTCTTTTCCAACTATTGGATCTAGCTTATCTAGACTATAGTGAGGAACAGAAAAGTATACTTGATCATTTAATTTAAACTCTGTATTCCCTCTTGGTATAATTGTTTGAGACACCCCTTCTCTTTTAATTGCAATAATAATAAATTCTACTGTTGAGAAGGTCGCTCTTGCTTGTTCTACAGTAGTATTTAGAAGTGGAGATTTATAGTCTAAGGTAGTTCCCATGACATTAAACAGTCCATTTTCAAATGTAACAGTATCATTAAATGAAGATTGATTTATCAACATTTTAATTTCGTCAGCAGCTAATTCTTCTGGTGAAATTATATAATCTAACCCAAACTTTTCAAAGTCTATATCATCATTTTGAAGAAATTCTGGATTGTCTATTCTGGCAATAGTCTTCTTTGCACCTAAAGACTTTCCAATAACTGAAATAGTAAAATTAGTATTTTGTGATTCTGTTACAGCTAACAAAATATCTGTAGACTCAATGCCAATTTCTTTTAGTAATTTTATAGACGTAGCATCTCCTTTTTTGGTGATTACATCTAAGTGGTTGTTAATATAGTTTAGCTTCTCTCCATCAAAATCTATTACATACGTATCTTGTGATTCGTAGGATAATAACTTTGCTAAATGAAACCCAACGTCTCCAGCACCTGCTATAATAATTTTCATAGATCGTAAGAAATATCACACAAATATATAAAAACTTAGTGTTCTCTCTCATGAAAATAATAGGTGATGTTTATTTTAGGCTTGTTTTGTATATTTATAAAAATGTTTGCCAAATGAAAAAGTTAACCATAAAGTCATGGGCATTAGATGATAGGCCAAGAGAAAAATTAGTTGCAAAAGGCCCATCATCTCTTAGTGCCGCAGAACTCATTGCTATTTTAATAGGTTCTGGAAATAGACAAGAAAGTGCTGTAGATTTATCAAAAAGAATTTTAAGGTCAGTACACAATAATATTCACGAATTATCAAAGTTACCTTTAGCTAAATTGACTGCCTTTAATGGAATGGGTCATGCAAAATCTATTGCCATTATAACGGCTTTAGAGTTAGGCAAAAGAAGGCAACTAGAAACATTTTTAGAATATCCAAAAATAATGAGTAGTAAAGATGTTTATTCTATGATGCAACCATTATTAGGAAGCTTGCCTCATGAAGAGTTCTGGGTATTATATTTAAATAATTCTAATAAAGTATTGTCAAAAAATCAGATAAGTAAAGGAGGTATCACTGCAACTTTAGTAGATGTAAGACTTCTATTTAAAAAAGCCATAGAATTAGCTGCGGTTGCTATTATTCTTTGCCATAATCATCCATCTGGAAAAATTAATCCAAGTATGGAGGATAAAAAACTTACTAAAAAAATAAAAATAGGAGGTCGGAGTTTAGATATAAAACTTCTAGATCATTTAATAATTACTGAAAAGTCTTATTTTAGCTTTGCCGATAATGGTGAAATTTAAATGTCTCTTTTGTTTTGATACTTGTTTATACACATAAGATTACTCCAAGAGTACGCTATATCTTTAAACATATTTTTACAAGAATTTTATTGATTCCTGTTGGTATTACATCAAAAATTGAAGAATTTGTTGTACATAAAGGCCCTAAATTTAGTTATACTAAAGTTCCTTTAGGGAAAGAGTTCTTTATAAGAAGTAATGAATTATTATTTGAGCAAGGAGTAAATGACTTAGAAATTAATATTTTAAAATGGGATAAAACTCCTTGTTTTTTTAAAGCAGGAGAAAACTCAAACATACCGTTTGATATTTTTGCAGCTAGTTTTTATTTAATTTCTAGATATGAAGAATATCTTCCTCACGTGAGAGATATTCACGAACGATTTACTGCAGAACAGAGTTTAGCCTATAGAAATGGTTTTTTAGAAAAACCTTTAGTTGATATTTGGGCCTTAAAACTAAGAGAGGCCATAAAAGAACGTTTTCCAAAGTACCATTTTCCTAAAAGGCAATTTAACTATATTTCAACAATAGATGTAGATAATGCCTACGCATATAAATTTAAAAGTTTAGTTAGAACAGCTGGCGGATTTTTTAATGATTTTTTAAAATTACAAATACGAAATTTATTTGATCGATTATTAGTTATACTTAGAATAAAGAAAGATCCATATGATATATTTGAAAGAATCTTAGCTCTAGGAAAAAAAAATAAGATTAAAGTTATTTTTTTCTTTCTTGTGGCAGACTATTCAACTTTTGACACAAATGTTTCTGCTACTAAAAGACAATTTAGATTATTAATTAAGCATATTGTAGATTACGCGAGTGTAGGTTTACACCCATCCTATTATACAATGAAAAATAGTGCCCTATTAAAAAAAGAAAAAGAAACATTAGAATCCATTACTAATATCCCAACAACAATGTCTAGACAACATTTTTTACGATTTAGTTTACCTGAAACTTATCAAAATTTAATTGACTTAGAAATTAATGAAGATTATTCTATGGGATATGCTAGTCATGTTGGATTTAGAGCTAGTACTTCAATTCCATTTTACTTTTTTGATCTAGATTTTGAAATTCAAACACCTTTAAAAGTATTCCCTTTTGCACTTATGGATACTACTTTAAACGATTATATGGGATTAACTCCTAAACAATCTTTAGGAAGAGCAAAAGATTTATTAAAAGAAGTATTGAAAGTAAAAGGAACATTTATTACTTTATTTCATAATGAAAGTTTAAGCGGCTATTTGCGTTGGAATGGTTGGCAAAGAGTCTATGAATCAATGCTAAAAATGATTCGTAAAAATGCCTGTTAACTATATACTTAGAGAAGATTTAGATGAGCTTAAATACGATGATTGTATTGAAAAATCTAAACAAAGTAATTTATTTGGGTATTCATGGTACCTAGACATTGTTTGTGATTATTGGGACGTCTTAGTCTTAAATGATTATGAGGCAGTAATGCCAATTCCATGGAAAAAAAAATATTTCATCAAATATGTATACCATCCACTGTGGGTTTTACAGTTAGGAATATTTTCAAAATCAAAAAAAAGTCATGAACTTGAGTTTATAAATACGTTAAGAAAACGGTTTAAATTTGTTGAACTTCGATTAAACAAAAAAAATAGTATAGAAAAAGGAGGATCTAAAAGTATTGTAAATCAGATGCAATACCTAAGTTTAGAGAATTCTTATGAAGATATTTTTAGGAATTTTAATAGAAATAGAAAAAGAGAATTAAAGAAAGCCTCCAAAGCTTGCTTAAAAGAGGAGTGGGGAGATAAAGTAGAAAATTTGATTACTCTTTTCGAAAAAAATATAGGAATAAGAATTAAAAAAATCACTAAAAATGACTACAAGATATTACTAAGGTTAATGACAACTATTGTTTCAAAAAAACGTGGTGAATTAGTGTCTATTTATAGTGATGACCATCAACTTGTTGCTTCTGGTTTTTTCTTGTTTTATAAACAAACAGTCACTGAATTGATTTGTGCTACAGATATTAAAAATAGGGGTAATGGTGCCAATACGTTCCTAATTGATAGGGCGCTTTATAGATATCAAAAAAAATATAATCTATTTGATTTTGGAGGATCTTCAATGAAAACAATAGCCAATTATTATAAAAGCTTTGGGGCCAATACCTATCAGTATCTTTTTTTCAAATTAAATAGGCTGCCTCTTATAGTACGTTTATTTAAATCTTAACAAGAAGCTTAAAAAATAAAAATAAAGTTAAATGCTAAGTGTTTTTTGTTTGTACAAGTAGCTAAAACAAATCCAAGAAAGTATTCCTGTAAGCCACATTAATATACATGAGGTAATTGCGGCTCCTTTAATGCCATATTCAGGTATTAGATAATAATTACTTATTATATTAATAATAATAGCCGTCAAAACGATATAATAATTTACATTCATTTTACCAATTGAAGAGAGTAAATTTCCATATAAACCTCTAAAAATAAAGATTCCGATAACACCAGTAATTAAAATTAAAAAACTATCTGAATACCTTAGATATTCATTTCCAAATATTAATAAAATTGAATCACTAAATACATATCCAACTAAGAAAATTATTATGCTTAGGAGGCTAAAAAATAACACATAGCTTTTGATGTACTTTTTTATATAGTCTTTGTCATATATTTTTTCTGTCAAGGTTACAAAATCTGCAGTGATAAAGACCCTGGGTAAAAACAATAAACTAAAAGGTATAATCGAAATATATTTATACTGAGTTACCAACAAAGGGTCGTTCATAAGCTCACCAATTAAAATAACATCTATTATAAAAAGTAATTGAGTTATAACATTAGACAATCCTCCAAAAAAACCATATTTCCAGAAATCTAAATTGGTTATAGTAAGATTACTTTTAAAATAAATTGTTATCTCTAATTTTTTTATAAAAAATATTGCGGTGATTAATGGTGAACTAATTAGAGCAATTACGTACCCAAAGCCATCTAGATAAATCGAAAGAATAAAAATTAAAGCAACAAGTAAAAAGTTTTGAAATAATTCAGCTTTTGCAAAAAGTATATTTTTATGTTGTAATCTAAATTGAGTTTTTACAAGCTCAAAAATAAAATTGGTTAGAATGGCTGTTGATAATAAAGATAGGTAATAGAAGGTTTTTTTGAATTGAAATGGAATAAACCAACCTATAAATAGAATCACAATCATTAAAAGAAGTGATCCAATTATACCATTTTTCAAAACATATGAAAATAATTTCTCTTTATCCCTAGTCGATTTTAACAATGAACCATATCTGAGTAGGCTTTGGTGTAATCCAAATCCTCCAATTGGAATCATAAATTGAATAATACTAAAGGCAAAAAGAATGATTCCTAACTCTTTGTTGTCTAGTAACCTTAAAACAATCATAGAACCCAAAAAAGACAGGATTCTAGAGAATACTGTAGATAAAAAAATAGCGTTTCCTGATCTGCTTATAAATCCATTAATAAAATTTTTAATGAGTAGTATCATAAATCAGTTGAGAGTTTTAATGTATAATTTTGTAAATGAATCACAAATTCTTTTACTACTAAAATTATCTATGGCATACTGATGCATTTTAGATGATTGATTTTTTGGATTATGATAAAGATTGAGAATTTTATTTTCTAATTGTTTTTCATTATTTTTTTCTATTAGAAACCCAAATTCATTTGGAAAAAACTCATTAATACCTCCAACATCTGTTGAAATTACTGGGGTGCCACAAGCGAAAGATTCAAGAATTACACAAGGTAGGTTTTCATAATTACTAAACAGAACAAAAATATCAGATTCATTTAATTTTTCAGGAATTTTTTCATGGTCTAAATGATCAATAAAATGTATTTGATCCTTATTGAATTCTAAGCTTTTTATCAAGTCTTTAAATTGGTTTTCTTTTCCACCAATAAAATTCCACTTAAAAGAATCTATAGTATTTTCTAGTTTTTTTGCAACTCGAAGCATTCCAGAGATATTTTTATGTTTATCTAATAAACTAGAAATATGAGTAATTGTAAATTCATTAGTTATTTTTAATTTAGGTTTAAAGAGAGCCGTATCAACTACATTAGGAACGATTTTATAATTCCCATCTAAACCATACTCTAGCATGGATTTTTTCAAGTCTCTACTTACAGGACAAATAAAACTTGCATTTTTAGAAATTCTTTTTGAAAAGATTTTTTCTATGCATGAAAATGATTTATTTCCCTTTAAATGATATCCTGTCCAATGTTCTGATATAATGAACGGAATTTGTTTGAATTTTTTTAAATGCAGAGCAAAAAAGCCAAAGGGATATAGTTTGTTGAGGTGAACAATATCAAAAGGTTCAATTCTTGCTAGTAAAATTTTGTATGCAAACCAAAATCTATAGAGTTTTATAAAAAGATTTTTACTTGGTTTAGTGTATGCAATATATGTATTGAAGTTTGATTCTTTTTTAACCTCAAATTCAGTCTTTAAAAGACCATTTTTAGAAATAATATGCAATACACTAACGGAGTGTTTTGAGCTCATTGCTTTTGCATGTCTCATTATAAAATCGCCGTTTTTGGGTAGTACCTTGGATGGGTACCAGCCACACAAAAACAAAATATGAAGTTTTTTTTTCAAGACTTAAATCTTAACAAACAAATATATAATAAGTTGAAACAACTTAAGTGTTAGATTATTATATTTACTCAATGAAAATACAACATATCTTTTTTGATTTAGACCATACATTATGGGATTTCGAAAAAAACTCTGCTTTGACTTTTAAAGAGATTTTACCAGCATCTAATATTACAGTCGATTTTGACTTGTTTATCAACACTTACATTCCAATTAATTTTGGATATTGGAAAAAATATAGATTAGAGCAAGTCACAAAGAAAGAATTAAAGTATTTAAGACTTAAAGAAACTTTTGATGCCATAGATTATGCTGTTAATGATGACATCATCAATCATCTTTCTGATGAATATATTCTAAAGTTACCTAATTATAATAATTTATTTGAAGGATCTTTTGAGTTGTTAGAATATTTACAGTCTAAGTATAAGCTTCATATTATTACAAATGGTTTTGAAGAAATTCAGACTCAAAAAATGGATAAATCGGGTATTAGTAAATTTTTTAATGAAGTAATTACATCAGAATCTGTTGGTGTTAAAAAACCAAACCCTAAGGTTTTTGAATATGCTCTTGAGAAAGCAAATACAAATGCCTCATCTTCAATTATGATTGGAGATAATATTGAGGCTGATATAAAAGGTGCAATTGATTGTGGAATAAGAGCTATTCACTTCAATTCTGAAAAAAACAAGAATATTCCTTCACATATTACCTCAGTAAATCATCTTCTTGAAATAAAACAATACCTTTAACGTTATAAAAAATGTATGAAATTTTTATTATTCCCTATCAAAATATTTTTTTTATTATTTTTCTTTTCATCTTGCTCTGATACTTTGAGTTTTGATCAAGTAGATTTAGATATTGAACCAATAGTTAATGTACCAATCGTTTATTTTGAGTTGAATCAAAATGATTTTTTTGATGTGAACAATGGAATTGAAATATCTTCAATAGCAGATATTACTGATTTTGATATACTACAATTGCAAACCTTTCAAGAAAAATTGATTAGAGCTGATTTTAATTTTGAAATTATAAATAGATTTGATAGATCTTTTCAAATTAAAGTAGAATTTTTAGACAGTAATGGAAATCAAACCTTCTCTCTATCAGATTTTAATGTTTCTTCTAGAGATCTAAATTATTCAGCCACTAGATCCATTATAGTTCAAGATTCTCCAAGATTTTTAAATTCAACTAAATTGAGAGTTCAAATAAATTTATTTCCCTCATCTAATCTGATAGATCCAACTATTTCCAATACTCTTGTTATAAATTCAGCTGGAACTTTTTTTTTAAGCTTTTAACTCAATGAAGGAAAGTACTATAATTTTCTTTTTTGCTTTAACTATATCAATAAATGCTCAGCAAAAACTAGCATTTTCATTTGGAGAAACACCTCAGACTTTACTATTAAATCCTGGAGCAGAAACTAATTTTAAAAGACATTATGGAATCCCAATTTTGTCAAATTTTAACCTTTCAGCAGGAAATAGTGGATTTGAATTGGCTGATTTATTTTTAAATGATTCAAGAGATTTTAATTCAAAATTTCAAGAGATACTTACTAAAATATCTAATGATGATTACGTAAACATTAATGCTGTAATTGATATAATAAATGGAGGTTTTAGGATTGATGAAAAAACATATATTAGTTTTGGGTTTTATCAGGAATTAGATATTATAAGTTATTTTCCAAAAGATATGTTAGAATTATTTTATTATGGCAATGAACCCTTTCTAAACAGACCATTTTCTATCTCTCAAGCATCAATAAAAGGAGATTTTTCAGGTATTTTACACCTAGGGGTTTCCAAAAAAGTAAACACAAAGTTAAATTTTGGTGCACGTTTAAAAATATATTCATCTAGTATAAATGTTGAATCAACAAATAATTCTGGAACATTTACAACATCATTAGGAAATAATAACATTCTTAGTCAATCATTAAATAATGTTGATGCTCAAGTTCGAACTTCTGGTATTCTCGATTCTAACAATGAAGTTTTTGAATCTATTAATGAGTTATTCACAAATACTTTTTTTGGGAATAATCTTGGACTAGGTGTCGATCTTGGACTTACATACCATTTTTCGCCTCAGTTAGAATTTACTGGAAGTTTGTTGGATATAGGTTTTGTGAAATATTCTAAAAAAATAAGAAACTTTAGTACAAAGGGTAATTATGTTTTAGATGGGATTAATTTTGAATATAATTCAAGTTCTCCGGTGGATTATTGGGAAGAATTAGAAAATGATTTTAAAGCTAAAGTTCCATCAAAAGAAACCCAAGAAGCATATACTTCGTGGAGACCGATGAAAATTAATACAGCATTAAAATATAGTTTTGGAGAAAAAAGGAGTGTAGTTTGTTATGCAGAAACTCATAAAAAGTATTTTCATAACTCTATAGGCCTTCAACTTCATTCTATAATGAGACCTCTAAAGGCACAGTTTTCTTTTACTAGTTTTTATGAAAGGTCTCTGTCTAAAAACACACATCTTAAATTTACTCATACAATGAATGACTATTCTCCAACCATTTTTGGAACAGGTTTATCACTACAAGTCAGTAGAGTACATTTTTTTGGGTTATTAGATAATATTTTTGCTGTAAGAGATTTATCAACTGCTAATAATATTTCAGTTAACTTTGGTTTTAATATTGTAATTGATTAATTATGAAATATACTTGTTTTTTTATTTTATCACTTTTTTTGTCAGTGGTACTTTATAGTCAAAATACACCGTCTGTTAAACAAAAATATGTTGTTGTTAAGAGTTCATTAGATTTTTTAAAACAAACAGACCGTTATCAAACAAGTTCCTTCACTAAATTTTTATTCAATAAAGCAGGTTTTGACACCTATCTAGATAATGAAGAGCTTCCTGAAGAATTAATTATTAATAGATGCAATGCTTTATTTGCAGATGTAAAAGATAAATCTGGAATATTTATTACTAAAAACTATATTGAATTAAGTGACTGTAGAGGAAAGATAGTCTATTCATCTATGAATGGTTCAAGTAAATTAAAAGATTTCGAAAAAGCATATAGGCAATCTATAAGATCTGCTTTTTCTACTATTGAGAGGTTGGATTCAGTCTATAATTCATCTGTATTAGCTGCAATTCAACCAAACAAAATAGAATTAGTTCAAAATATACAGGGGACAAAAGATAATAAGAATATTCTTACGGCTTCTTTAAATCAAAAAAAAATGCCAGATCATCCTTTATTATATGCACAAAAAATAGATATTGGCTATCAGTTAGTAAATGTTGATCCAGCGATTGTTTTTATTCTTTTAAATACGAATGATAAAAACAAGTTTATTATTCAAGATAAAAATGGAACTTTTGTTAAATCTGGAGATTTTTGGGTAGCAGAATATTATGATGATGATAAGTTAATAACAGAAATATATCATGTTAAGTTTTAATAGTTATACTTTTTTCCCCATCTTTTTTTAAGTTCTCTCCTCATTTTTTCTTCCCTTTCATTTTTTCCTGGATCATATATTTTTGAAGTTGAAATCTCATCTGGTAAAAATTCTTGAGCAATGAAGTTATTCTGATAGTTGTGAGCATATTTATAGTTTTTTCCATAGTCAATTTCTTTCATTAATTTTGTTGGAGCATTTCTTAAGTGAAGAGGAACAGATAAATCACCAGTTTTATTAACAATTTCTTGAGCAGTTTTAATCGCTAGGTAAGAAGCATTACTTTTAGGAGAGTTTGCTAAATAAACAGTGCATTGGCTTAAAATTATCCTAGATTCAGGGTATCCTATTGCAGAAACTGATTGAAAAGTATTATTTGCTAAAATTAAAGCTGTCGGATTTGCATTTCCAATATCTTCTGAGGCACAGATTATTAATCTTCTGGCAATATATTTTAGATCTTCGCCACCTTCAATCATTCTTGCCAACCAATATACTGCTCCATTAGGATCACTTCCTCTTATAGATTTAATAAATGCTGAAATAATATCATAGTGTTGATCCCCAGTCTTATCATATCTAACCGTATTTTTCTGAACTTTATTTAAAACTAAAGTATTAGTTAGTGTTACGGAATCTTTATTCCCAATAATTAACTCAAAAATATTTAATAATTTTCTAGCATCACCTCCAGAAACTTGTATCAAAGCGTCTGTTTCTTTTAAACGAATTCTTTTTTTAGATAAAAGAGTATCTTTTTTAATAGCTCTTTTTAAAAGCATTATTAAATCACTTTTATCAAATGAATTTAAAATATAAACTTGGCATCTAGATAAAAGAGCTGGGATTACTTCAAAGCTTGGGTTTTCTGTTGTAGCACCAATCAATGTTATCCATCCTTTTTCTACTGCTCTAAGTAAAGAATCTTGTTGTGACTTACTAAAACGGTGGATTTCATCAATAAAAACAATTGGATTTTTAACGGTAAATAATCCACTACCTTTTTTTACTTTTTCAATGATGTTTCTTACATCTTTGACACCAGAATTTATGGCGCTTAAAGTATAAAAGGGTCTCTCAGAGGTAAGAGCTAAAATTTCAGCCAATGTAGTTTTTCCTACGCCAGGAGGACCCCAAAAAATTATTGAAGGAAGTATTCCTTGTTCTATAAGATTGGTTAGAACCCCTTTTTCACCAACTAAATGTCGTTGACTTACAAAGTCTTCAAGTGATTTTGGGCGCACTCTTTCTGCCAAAGGTTTATTCATACCTATAAAAATAGTAAAGATTTATGACAGAAGTTGTTAATTTAGTAAATGGATTTATTTTTGATAAGATTTAAGTATGAAAAATGACACAAAACTTTTATATCATAAAAATGTACTTTGGATTCCGGTAATTGCTGTAGTAATTATATGGATTATTTATTGGATAGAAATTACTTTTGGATATAATTTTAATAAATTTGGAATCTTACCAAGAGATTTTAAAGGACTAAGAGGGATTTTATTTTCACCAATCATACATTCTAATGCTTCTCATCTATCTAGCAACTCAGTACCTCTATTTGTCTTATTAGCCTCGTTATTTTATTTCTACAGAAAGATAGCTTCTAGAATTCTGGTATATGGAGTGTTTTTTTCTGGATTTCTCACTTGGATTATAGGAAGAGAATCCTATCATATTGGTGCTAGTGGACTTATTTATTTACTTTTTAGTTTTATTTTTTTTAGTGGACTTATCAGAAATCATTACAGACTTATTGCTATTTCATTGGTTGTAATTTTTTTGTATGGTAGTATGATATGGTTCATATTTCCTTCAGAAGATGGTATTTCTTGGGAGGGTCATTTATCCGGTTTTTTTGGAGGTTTATTCTATGCTTTTTTATATCGAAAGAGTGGAATTATAAAAAAAGAATTTCAATTCTCAATAACAGAATTTGATTTGCTTTTTGATGAAAATGGCAATTTTAAACCACCAAAAGTAGAAAACAACGATTCAGAAGATGATGAGACAAAATAAATAAATTTTAAAACTATTATATTCTTTGACGAATAATTTCGTAAAGGAATGCTCCACAAGCTACAGAAACATTTAAAGAATCAATTTCACCTAACAATGGTAGTTTCGCTTTAAAGTCTATAATTTTAAGAACTGAAGGGTTTATACCTCTATGCTCAGAACCCATTATGATAGCTATAGGTTGTTTAAAATCTATATCGTAGATTAAGTCATCTGTTTTTTCTGAAGCAGCAACGGTTTTTATATCAGAGGCCTGCAACATATAGATTGCATCTTTGATATGATTGACTCTACAGATTGGAATCTTATAAGCTGCGCCAGCAGAGGTTTTTATGGTTTCTGCATTAATTGGAGCACTACCACTTTGTTGAATTACGATGCCATTAACTCCTGTGCATTCAGCAGTTCTTATAATGGCTCCAAAATTTCTAACATCAGATATCTGATCTAAAATTAAAAATAGGGGTGTAGTGGTTTTTTCTAAACTAGTTTCTATCAAGCTCTCTAAATCTGCAAATTCTATAGGAGATATTTGAGCTACTGCTCCTTGATGATTATTATTTTTAGAGAGTCTATTTAATTTTTCTATTGGAACAAAACTGGTTGCAATTTTTTTTTCTTTTATGAGTGAATCTAATTCATAAAATAAATTTCCTCTTAAACCTTTTTGAAGATATACTTTATTAATTGTTGAACCACTCTTAGAAGCTTCAATAATAGATCGTATGCCGAATATTATGCTGCTAATTTTTAATAATTTTTTTTCTAACTATTGATTCACCATGTCTGATACTTAAGATATAAAATCCACTTGATAAATTCGAAATATCGATATTATCAGAAATATTGTTATTAATTGATTCTTTGGTTCTTTTATAGACAACTCTACCTCTAGAATCGTATAAATTAATTATAGCGTCCGAGTCTGAGGATGATAAAAATGAAAAGTTTAAAATATCATTAACTGGGTTTGGCCAAATCATTAAATTCTTATTAGAATCTATAGAAGAGTTACCAAGTGTTGATGAAAAATTTGATCCGGATATAATTAATGAGAAATCTTGTTCTAAAGTACCTCCAAAAGCTTGGAGTGATTGAAGATCATCCTTGTGCGATACTGTTAAAGTATAACTTCCTGGTTCTGGTGTATCTATTTCAATTTTCTCAACATTATCAACATAGTTATCTACAGTATTCGTATTTGAGAAACCAGAAGTAGAATATACTAAACTCCATGGATAATAAGTAGTTCCGTCTTTCTCTAATCTAATGTCTAAATCATTCACTAATCTTGGTGTTGAATCGTTTAGAAACTCATCTCCAGATACTGATACACCAGGAACATCTGTCCAACAAATAGTGGCAATAAGTTTTTCATCACCAGTTACATTAAAATTTAACTGATAAGTATCATTATTTTGTAAATTTAATTCAGCTATCAAAGCATCACCACTTTGGTCATCAGATATTAATTCAGCTGATTTTTTTGAATCTAAAACACCCCAACCAAATTTAGGATCTGGGCCACTAGTAATTATATCATCTTCTGCTGTATGACAAACTAACCCTTTTAATGTAGCGGATTTCATTCTTACTTCATTTAAATTCATATAATGTTCTTGAATTAGAACAAGGGATCCAGTTACATTTGGAGCAGACATCGATGTCCCACTGAATGAAGCATATCCATCACCACTTACAGTTGATAATACCCCAGAACCATAACCAGTAATGTCTGGCTTTATTCTTAAGTCATCTGTAGGTCCTTGACTACTTGAACCATTAATTGCAATAGCTGTTACTTCAAGTGAAAACGGATTAACTGATGCATTTGCATTTGCAACAACTAGATTGTTTTTTGAATTTTTATCATCAGTAAGTTTATCATAACCACTATATAGGCCACCCGGATAGTTTGTTGTGCCAGAATTTCCAGCTGAATATACCATTAGATAATAGGGATAATCAGCAGCTATTGCATCAACTTCACGTGCCCCACCACTGTAGGCGCCCATCCACCATGAGTCTAGAGTTGAACCACCACCTTGGTTTATTGGTATACCATATGAGTGATTAGATAAAAACACATCAATTTCTTCATTTCCTTGAACACCAATCATTTTTCCTGTATCACCATTAAAATTATAGGTTATAATAGACACATTTGTTGCCATTCCTTGTGCATCTTCCTCAACTCCTTTTGCTGCAATTGTCCCAGATACATGGGTTGCATGGTCATCAACTTGAGATATTCCACTTGTATCAACCTGATCATAATTAATAATTCTTGATCCTGTATTATCTGAATTTTGGAATTCATCATGTGTATCTTGAACTGGGCCACCATCCCAAACACCTACAGTAATATCTGATCCTTGAAGATTTAGTCCAAGACTTCCACCAACCTGCAAATGATTTGCTTTAGTAACTAGTGAACCAACTAGGTTATCTGTAGTTCTATAGATGGGTTTATCATCTACGATGTCATATATTGTATATGTTTTACCGTTATAAATTTTATTTTTTTGTAAGTTGTTATTTAAGATAAATTCACTAATTTTTTTATTCCTTATGTTTTGATTATCAATAATTCTATTGTAAGTAGACGAATTATTTTGTGAATAGATATTTGTAATTGTTAAAATTAATATAGATATAATTAATAGTCTTTTGATAGTTTCCATGTTGAAGATTAAAATTGTATTCAAATATAAGTTTTTTGTATAAATTTTTATATGTTTTTAAATAAATTTATACATAAGACAATATATTTTTTGTTGATGATTTTTAAAGAATCAGTTTTTTAATATCTGTTATCATTTAACAAAGTTAAAAAAAAAACCATCTCAATGAGATGGTTTTTTGAAATACATTTTTTATTGTTTAAGGACAATCTACTGTACCTGTATAGACTGTTCCAACTGTAGGAGTTGCTAAATCAAAGAAAACCGGAGCTCCTGATCCATCAGCATTATTAAATACTGCATAATCTATTTCGCTATCCCAAGCTCCTGAGTTAAATGTTACATTAATCTCAAATCCAACAGGGGCACCAAATGTTACTAACGCACTAGCTGCAGCTGGTCCATCAAATATAAAATCTGGAATATCCACTCCTCCAACAAAGCTTATAACTACAGAAGCACCATTCCATCCATCTCCCCATGAGTCTAATCCAACTATAGACCAAGTACAAAGTTCAAGAACTGTTACATCCTGCGATGCCACTTCTGAGACAGCACCACTAGCAGTTGTTTCGAAAACAGAAACAGTAGATGTACCACCTATGTTGAATAATACATTCACTTTAGTATTTGTGTTAGCAATTGGTTGAAGTTCACCATTATTAACAGACCAAGAAAAAGTTGAACCTGGTCTGGGTGTTACAGAAAATTCAGCAACCTCATCTAAACTAACTAACGATGGACCCGTAAAATCAAATACAGTTGCTACAACTTTATCAGTATCTAGGCCAAAGTCTTCATCATTATCAAAACAGCTTGTTAAAAGTGCAAAACTTAAAGCTAAGATTGATAATTTACCTATGTTAAATAATTTATTTATTTTCATTATATAGTGTTTTTAGTTTATTATTATCTCCAACCAGATGTTGAATAATCTTCTCCTGCTGTTCCAGTAGAACCTCCAAAAGTGTAAATATCAAAACCACCAGATAATAATACTTCACCTGGAACTGGATAATGTAATGGTGTACCAGCTTGCAAATAATCTTTACCTCTCATTTCAAAGAATGCTAATCCCATTCCAGTATTCATTAACTCAATTGTTCTTTCGTAATGAATTGCATCGCTAATAGCTGTTGCATCAGCTGCTATATTAGGTAAAGTACCTCTACTAGTTCTAGTACCTGCATTAATTGTTGCAGCAGCACCTGCAAGATCACCTAACCTCATTTGAGCCTCAGCTTTGTATAAATCATTTTCAGCTTTCAGCATTTCTGGCATTGAACCTGTCCAGTTACTTCCGTGGTATCCAAGATCATATCTACTATATCTGTAGTTTGAATAATGATACACCCCTCTTGAAGCAATAAAATCTTGACTTGTTAAATATTGGAAATCTGATGCTAATCTTGCATCATCACTTGAAGACTCTGGTAATAACCCAGAAGGATCAGTATAGTAATCAGGAGTATTAGGATCCATCATATTGATAACTCTGTTATCAACTCTACCCCATCCTGGGTAGATTTGATAGATCACCCACTCATTACCCCAATTTGTCCAGTTATCTGAAATAATTGCAAAATCCTGAGCTAATCCATTATTAGTATAGGCAAGTACTCTACCCCAATCTACAGCTGCTTTTTGAGTAGCATTTCTTGGCATATTTACCATTAAACGTGCTGCAAATGTGTTTAAAAATCTTGACCACTGTTCGCTAGATAGAGTGTTCCCATTTAAAAAATCAGAGGAAATAGTAAAGCTATTAGAATCAGCTATAGCTATTGCTTGATCTATTTTTTCAAGACACCAAGCCAAAGCTACTTCAGGTGTAACTGACATTGCATCGTTTAAAGGACCTGTTTCGTCTTTCAACCATACTTGGTCAAATACTAGAGCTACGTATCCTAAAGTTGCAGCTTGTGCAAAGCGAGCAATTGATTCTGTTCTCCTAGGAGAAGAGTCAGCTGCATCATCACCTTCTTCAACTATTTTTTTAACTAAAGCATTAATATCATTGATATTATTATACAAAGAGTTAAAATAACTAGTTGTAATAAAACCACTTCCATAAGTAGGGTCATTGTTCCATGCTACTCTTGGTTCACTAGATGTATCTCTCATCCCAGCGTTACCCCATGAACATGATCCTGTATCAGCCATAGTTGTCATAGACAAACCTGGACCATTGTAGCTATTGATAGTGTTGTAGAAGTTTAAGTAAAACGTTTCTGCTGCAACATAGTTAGCTAAATCTGCAGAGGTTGGGTTTTCTGCATAATTTACATCAACATCTGTGCTTAAGTCTTCACAGCTTGTAAAGGCTATAGCAAAGACTAGCAATAAATATAAGTTTAATTTTTTCATTTTTTTCATTTTAAAATTTAAGTGTTACTGATAACGTATATGATGTACTAACTGGATATACTCCAAAATCTACAGCATAATACTGAGAGGTAGCTCCATCAAATAGTTGTACTTCAGGATCCCATCCTGAATAGTCTGTAAAAGTGAATAGATTTGTTCCCGTTAAACCAATTCTAAGTGAATTAAGGAAACTATTCTCAATGTTGTCAAATGTATAGAATATTGATGCTTCTCTTAATTTTACAAAACTAGCATCTTCAACCCAATAACCATTGTTTTGATTCACGTCATATAGACTTTGGTAATAACTTACAGTTTTTTGTTCACCTGCAGGTTTACCAGCTTGGTCAAGCATTACGTGTCTATTATCTCTAGTCAACCATTGTCCATTTCTGTTGTAAAGATCACCTCCTTGTTTCCAATCCCAAAGCATATAGAAATCAAATCCTTTGTAAGATATTGTATTTCTTAAGCCTAAGTTAAAGTCAGCAGTTTGGTTACCAATATCTCCAACCCATACAGATCCGTCTTCATTCTGACGAATGATACCTGTTTCATACCTAGTACCAATAGTAGAAGCATCTACAACAACTCCATCACTATTAACTACATAGTCACTTAGTGATTGACCTGCAGGTAATTGAGCAGCCATTTGGTCTAATGTTCTTACAAAATCTCTACCAAACATTGTTCCATATTCAATACCTTCTTCAAGCCTAAACATTTGACCGTTAGATGGTCCTTGTAATCGAGGACTGATATTAAGACTTTCGATTTGGTTGTCTGTTGTTGAAAATACAACTCCAGCATTCCAACTAAAATCTTTTGTATTCATTATATTAGCATCTAATACCAATTCTAAAGTGTTAGATGTAACTGTACCAACGTTTTGGTATTGATTTGCACCCTCATTAGCTGGAGCAAATAAATCAACTAACATAAACTGGTCTTCAGTTTTCATATCTGAATATACAACTTCCAAACTAAATCTATCTAAAAAGTCTGCATTTAAACCAACTTCTTTTTCAGTAGAATTTGATGGTCGTAATTCTGGATTACCAACAGTTTGTGAGGTAGAAGGAATACCACTATTGATATTTCTTCTTGTGTATTGCCAGCTGTAACTTGGTCTCTGACCAGCAGTACCCATTGCTGCATGAACTTTTAATTCTTGAATACCTGGTATATCTATGTCCTGAGAGATACGATATGCACCAGATACTCTGTAATAATCATTAGTTCTAAAGTTCGCACCAAACAATGAAGATTCATCACGACGATACATACCGTCTAAGATATATCTATCTTTAAAGTCAATACCTGCAATTGCGAAGAAGTTATTTGTTACTTCATTTGCAGCATCAGAACTAATTTGTGAATCAGTATAGTTATCTAAAGAAATTGTTCTACCACCAACAACTGCGTTATATCCATAAGCATCATAGAAATCATAATCTGAATTTTCTAGTAGATAACTTAATTTTGCAGTTAAAGTTAAATCTTCTATAACTTCCTTGTTGAAGTTAAGGGTTGCTTGAAGTTTCTGAGAAGTATTTCTGTAAGATCTTTGGTAATAGTTACCAGTAGAGTAAGTTGCAAATAACTCCTCTCTAGTTCCACCCCCTGACCAAGTTGTATTAGAAGTATAGTCTGTTCTTCTACTATCAACACTCTCAATTGCATATTCAAGATCAAAATTTAACCAATCTGTAAATTTAACATTTGTTAATAAACTACTTAAGAATTTAACTTCATTAGTAGCCTCAGGATTAGCATATATAGGGTAAAGTGGATTGGTTACTGTAGATGCCCAAACGTTAGGAGCATATTGATATGGCTGACCATCAGTGTTAGGTGCATTTAAGTTAACATCTGGATCCATTACAGAAACATCGAAAAACACTCCTGTACCACCACCTGGTGTATTATCAAAAGAACGAATGATTTGATTTCTAGAACTGATCTTTAACCAATCAGTTACTTTGAATTCTCCATTAAGTCTAAGTCCATTTCTTTCATAACCTTTAGTGTTCTTCAAAATACCTTCAACATTGTTTTTCTCTATCGACATAAACAAGTTTGATTTATCATCAGCTGTTGAAATAGAAGCATAAAGGTTTCTATTAATACCAGAATTGAAAAACTCTTTTTGATTATCATAATAAACTCCAAATGGGTTGTCTGCAATCAAATCTTCTTCTTGTAATCTTGCTCCAGTAACGTTTTGGTAGTTAGAACCATTATAATCATCAGGAAAAGATACACCAGCATATTTAGTATAAATACCACCAGCACTTTGCCAATCATCGGCTAATTGATAATGGTGAGATCTACTTAAATCAATAAAACTATTAAGTTGAGAAATACCTACATCACTTCTTAAAGTAACTTGCATTTTCCCAACTTTACCTTTTTTAGTTGTAATCACAATAACTCCATTACCCGCTCTAGATCCGTATAATGCAGAAGCAGATGCTCCTTTAACAACTTCAAAAGAAGCAATATCATCAGCGTTTATATCCTGTAATCCTGCTTCAACAATAACACCATCAGCAATAACCAATGGAGATTGGCTACCAAATATGTTAGTAGCTCCTCTTAATATAATTGATGCACCACCACCTGGCTGGCCATTATTAGTTACAGTAACACCAGCTACTTTACCTTGAAGGGCATTTGCTGCAGAAGTTGTTGGTATATTTTCCAAGTCTTTTTCACTTACTTTGTTTACAGTAACTGAAAGTTTCTTTCTACTTGTTGCACCAGCAACACCTGTAAGTACGATTTCATCTAAAATTTCGCCTTCAGTAAGAGTTACGTCGATTACATTGGAAGAACCAACATTTTTTTCAACGGACTCATATCCAAGATAACTAAAAACTAAGATGTCACCGGCACTTGTTTTGATTGAGTATTTACCATCAAAATCAGTTTGTGCTCCTGTGCTCGTCCCTTTAATTACAACGGTAACTCCAGGTAAACTCCCAGAACTATCAGATACTGTACCAGAGACAGTTTTTTCCTGTGCAAATGATAATTGCACTATTAACGCTAGTAATAGCGTTAAAATTCCATTAAACTTTGTCTTCATATTTTATAATTTGAATTAATTAGGCCAAATATCCTTCTTTTTTTTTAAAAAGCAATGGATTATGTTAAAAAAAACTTAACAAAAATTTCACATAACCAATTTACCACTATTGATTTTCTAAAAATAAGAAGTCCATTTAACGATTAATTTTGAATTGTTAAGTTTTGTATAATTGTTTGAAGTATTTCCAATTGCAACACCTAAATTGATGTAATTATTACTGATTTCAAATTGATATCCAATTCCTAACCCAAGTATACTGTCTATGTTATCCGTGATCGAATGTCTATAGGCAGCAGCGTCTGTTATGGAATAAATATAAGACGATTCAGAGGTAAGGTATCTATATTCTATGTTAGCATATGAGTATAGGTTTGTGAATATACTTTGCTCATTAATACCTCTAATACTGTTGGCACCTCCAATTCTATACAATTCGTTTATTAGGTAATTATTTGATTTTAGAATCCCATTTACGTTTCTTATGTATACGTAGCTTCTATGATTAGTTTTTATGTTAAGGGATGTTGTTATTTTGCCTTTTATTTGATTCTCATTCCCTAAATTAGTTTTTTTTCGTCCAGTTAATATATGAAAACTAAGGTTATATTTTTTTTCAAAAAGGCTTGTTTTTGATGGTTTTATTATTTGATATTCTAAACCAACAAATTCATTGGAAAACGAATTTAAATTGTTTTCAATAATATCCAATAAATAATTGGACTTCTCATTTAAATACGAAACAGATATTTTTGAATTTACATTCATATCAAACGTCGTTTTAAAATTGAATTTAGAATTTAAGAATGTTGAATCCTGTCGATAAAGTTCAAAACCTATTTCAGAGGAAAAAGATGAATTAAATACATAGGGTATTTTTGTGTGAATTCTAAATTCAGACTTTTCTTTTGCAACCTTATTCCAAAAAAGCTCAAATTGTTCTCCTGAATCTAAAGTGTTATTTAATTTTAAATCTAAATTGCCATTTAATAGTAAACCCTGTCCATTTTCCTTTGATGTAAAATTTAAAATTCCATCGAAACTACTTGTCTTAACTTGATCTAGAAATAGGTAGATATGAGTTGAGTCTTTTTTAAAAAGTACTTCAGGTTTTTTCTTCTCTTGGGCGAATTTTAATAGCTTAGTGACTTGAGAAATCTCTTGTAGCTTTTTTTTTGAAAAAATAGTTTGTTTTTTTATGTTGTAAAAATTTTTAATAAAAATTCTTGGGAACTCCTCATATCCTTTAATGACTACCTTGTCAATTTGTCTTTTTTTAGACTCAAAAACATCTAACTCTAACAATAATATATTTTCTTTATAGGTAGGATTCAAAAACCTTATTTCAGAAAATGATTTTCCTTTTTTGTCTAAATTAGTGAGAACTTTATTAGTAAATTCCTCAAAATATTTAGTTTTGATTATTAAAGAATCAGAGGGTAAGCCTAGGTTAATAATTTTATTTTTTTTTGGAATAATAATCATTATTTCTTCGATTTTTACTCCTAAATTCAACACTGCTTTGTAGGTTGTTTCTTTAAAGTAAATAGTGTCGATTTTAGAAGTGAAAAAACCTATTTTTTTTAGTTTATTTTGAACTTTATCTATTTCTTCATATACAGTTTTTTTTGTAGGGTGTGATTTTATGTAAGAAATAGGTTTTAAAACCTGAGTATTAGAAGGGTCAGAAGTTGTTATTTTTAAGTTAATATTCTGAGCTGTAATTTCATTATAAGCAAGTATAAAAAAAAGTATATATATATATGGTGTAAATTTTTTATCCAAAATAGATTTCATAAACATTCAAATGTACCTCAAAATAAGAAATAATAAATGTTTTTCTTCATGCTTCAAAAAAAACTTAATGAGATTTGAATAGATAGAAATTAATTGTACATTTGCGCACTCTTAAAAAAGAGTAAATTTTTAGTACTAACGAAAAATAGTAACAATTTAGTATGCCAACTATACAACAATTAGTTCGTAAAGGAAGAACCAAAATAACTAAGAAGAGTAAATCGGCTGCTTTGTCGTCATGTCCTCAGAGACGTGGAGTGTGTACACGTGTTTATACTACGACACCAAAAAAACCCAATTCAGCAATGAGAAAAGTTGCTAGAGTTAGATTAACAAATGGTAATGAGATAAACGCATACATTCCAGGAGAAGGACATAACCTACAAGAGCACTCGATAGTATTAGTTAGAGGTGGAAGGGTTAAAGATTTGCCAGGAGTTAAGTACCACGTTGTTCGTGGAGCTCTTGATACTGCGGGAGTTGAGGGAAGAACTCAGCGAAGATCAAAGTATGGTGCAAAACGCCCAAAAAAGTAATTTAGTAACTTTTTTAATGTAACGACATGAGAAAAAGAGCAGCAAAAAAAAGAGTCTTACTACCAGATCCAAAATTTAATGATCAGTTAGTAACACGTTTTGTAAATAACCTAATGTGGGCCGGAAAGAAATCGGTTGCATTTAAAGTATTCTATGATGCAATTGCAATTGTAGAAGAAAGAAAAGAAGACGAAGAAAAAACAGCATTAGAGGTTTGGAAAGACGCTTTATCTAATGTGATGCCTCAAGTAGAAGTTCGTTCTAGACGTGTAGGAGGTGCTACATTCCAAATACCAATGCAAATAAGACCAGATCGCAAAGTATCTATGGCTATTAAATGGATGATTTCATACACTCGTAAAAGGAATGAAAAAACTATGGCTCAGCGATTAGCTGCTGAAATTTTAGCAGCTGCCAAAGAAGAAGGTGCCGCAGTTAAAAAGCGTGTTGATACTCACAAGATGGCTGAAGCAAACAAAGCATTCTCTCACTTTAGATTTTAAAAGACATGGCTAGAGATTTAAAATATACTAGAAATATTGGTATTGCAGCACATATAGATGCCGGAAAAACAACGACTACTGAACGAATATTGTATTATACTGGTGTTTCTCACAAAATTGGAGAAGTTCATGATGGAGCAGCAACTATGGATTGGATGGAGCAAGAGCAAGAAAGAGGTATCACAATTACTTCTGCTGCTACCACTTGTACTTGGGACTTTCCTTTAGAAAACGGAGAAAAAACTACAGATACTAAGGGATATCATTTTAATATTATAGATACTCCTGGTCACGTAGATTTTACTGTTGAGGTAAATAGATCTCTTAGAGTTCTTGATGGATTGGTTTTCTTATTTAGTGCCGTTGATGGTGTAGAGCCTCAATCTGAAACCAACTGGAGATTAGCTGATAATTATAAAGTACCTAGAATTGGTTTTGTAAACAAGATGGATCGTCAAGGTTCAGATTTTTTAGGAGTATGTCAGCAAGTAAAAGATATGTTAAAATCAAATGCCGTACCAATTGTTTTAAATATTGGTGACGAAGATGATTTTAAAGGTATTATAGATTTAGTTAAAAATCGTGCTATTGTTTGGCATGATCAAACTCAAGGAGCAACTTTCGATATTATAGAAATCCCTGAGAATATGAAAGAAGAAGCTCGTAAATATCGTGCACTCCTTATAGAGGAAGTTGCAAGTTATGATGAAAATCTTTTAGAAAAATTCATGGAAGATGAAGATTCTATAACAGAAGAAGAAGTGCATAATGCCTTAAGATCTGCTGTTATGGATATGGCTATCATTCCTATGATCTGTGGGTCTGCATTCAAAAACAAAGGCGTTCAGTTCTTATTAGACGCTGTATGTCGTTATTTACCTTCACCAACAGATAAAGAAGGTATTATTGGTGTGAATCCAGATACTGAAAAAGAAGAAATTCGTAAACCAGATGTAAAGGAGCCTTTTGCTGCTTTAGCCTTTAAAATCGCAACAGATCCTTTTGTAGGTCGTTTAGCATTTTTTAGAGCATATTCTGGTCGTTTAGATGCTGGTTCTTACGTGTTAAACAATCGTTCGGGTAAAAAAGAACGCATTTCACGTATTTATCAAATGCATGCAAATAAACAAAATGCTATCGATTATATAGAGGCTGGTGACATTGGTGCTGCTGTTGGTTTTAAGTCTATAAAGACAGGAGATACTCTTACCGCTGAAAAACACCCAATTGTTTTAGAATCTATGGATTTTCCAGATCCAGTAATTGGTATTGCTGTGGAGCCAAAAACCAAAGCTGATGTTGATAAATTAGGTATTGGTCTTGGTAAATTAGCTGAAGAAGACCCTACTTTTACAGTTCGATCTGATGAAGCCTCTGGTCAGACTATTATATCAGGAATGGGCGAATTACATTTAGATGTAATTGTAGATCGTTTAAAACGTGAATTTAAAGTAGAGGTGAACCAAGGTCAACCTCAAGTAGAATATAAAGAAGCTATTACTGCTTCTGCAGACCATAGAGAAGTCTATAAGAAACAATCAGGTGGTCGTGGAAAATTTGCAGACATCGTATTTACGATGGAACCTGCAGAAGAAGGTTTTCAAGGCTTACAATTTGAATCAACAATCAAGGGTGGTAATGTTCCTAGAGAATTTGTACCCTCCGTAGAAAAAGGATTTAAAGAAGCAATGAAAAATGGTCCTTTAGCCGGTTATGAAATGGATTCTATGAAAGTAACACTAAAAGACGGTTCTTTTCATGCGGTAGATTCAGATCAACTATCTTTTGAATTAGCTGCTAAAATGGGCTACAAAGCTGCAGCAAAATCTGCCAAAGCTAAGATTATGGAACCTCTAATGAAGTTAGAAGTTCTAACTCCTGAAGAAAATATGGGTGACATAGTAGGAGATTTAAATAGAAGAAGAGGGCAAGTGAACGATATGAGTGATCGTGCTGGTTCTAAGGTAGTAAAAGCCTTAGTTCCATTATCTGAAATGTTCGGATATGTAACAGCTTTAAGAACCATGTCTTCTGGTAGAGCCACCTCTACAATGGAATTTTCTCATTATGCAGAAACTCCTTCAAACGTTTCTGAAGAGGTAATCGCTAAAGCAAAAGGGTAATCTACTAAAAATAAAAATGATGAGTCAAAAAATTAGAATAAAATTAAAGTCTTACGATTACAATTTAGTAGATAAGTCTGCTGAAAAAATTGTGAAGACGGTAAAAAGTACGGGTGCAGTTGTAAACGGTCCAATACCATTACCAACAAATAAAAAAATTTTTACGGTTTTGCGTTCCCCTCACGTGAACAAAAAATCTAGAGAACAATTTCAATTATCTGCATACAAACGTTTGTTAGACATTTATAGTTCTTCCTCAAAGACTATTGACGCACTAATGAAGCTTGAATTGCCAAGTGGAGTAGAAGTTGAAATCAAAGTTTAAATATGTAATTTTTTTGTAAGTTAGTTTAACTTACAATTTAGTTCCATTTAAATCAAATATCAAAACAATGCCTTTTTGTTAAAAAAGGCATTGTTTTTGTTTGCCATAATCTTTAAAAGATAAAGGTTTCATTTAATGAGTTTCTTACTTTTTTTTTCTGCAGAAAAAAAATTAATATAATAAACTATTTTTTTTATCTTAAAAGATATATAATCAGAATAAATTTATTACTTTTGCAGTCCATTAGTCAAATTTTTTTTTTGAATATCCTTTTTGACTATATGAGAATTATACATGTCCGGAGCGTTTCGCGAAGGAAAAACGGTAAAAACAAATCAGCGTTGAATTTGTTTTACGCTTTTTTTTTGTAAGAAACTATGAAGACACAAAAGAAACATAGGTTTCAAATAATTTATTATTAATATAGACGCGCTGGAAAAAATCTATCGTCTAAAATTTTAACTAATGTCTGGGTTAATAGGAAGAAAAATCGGAATGACCAGTTTATTTGATGAAAATGGAAAAAATATTCCTTGTACAGTAATCGAAGCAGGTCCATGTATTGTTACCCAAGTCAGAACCGAAGAGGTTGACGGATACAATGCGTTACAACTTGGTTTCGATGACAAAAAAGCGAAGAGTTCTAACAAAGCGTTAGACGGCCACTTTAAAAAAGCTGGTACTTCTGCTAAAAGAAAAGTCATTGAATTTCAAGGATTTGAAAAAGAGTACATCTTAGGTGACTCAATTACAGTAAATCATTTTGAAGAAGGTGAGTTTGTCGATGTATCAGGTGTATCTAAAGGTAAAGGTTTTCAAGGTGTTGTTAAAAGACACGGTTTTGCAGGAGTTGGACAAGCAACTCATGGTCAACACAACCGTCTAAGAGCTCCAGGTTCCATTGGTGCCGCATCATATCCTGCAAGAGTATTCAAAGGAATGAGAATGGCAGGAAGAATGGGAGGAGATAAAGTGAAAGTTCAAAACTTAAGAGTTTTAAAAGTAGTTGCAGAAAAAAACCTACTTGTTGTTAAAGGAGCAGTTCCAGGTCACAAAAATTCTTACATAACTATTCAGAAATAATGAAAGTATCAGTTTTAGATATTACAGGAAAAGATACAGGAAGAAAGGTTGAACTTTCAAAAGATGTATTTGGAATAGAACCTAACGATCATGCGATCTATTTAGATGTTAAGCAATACTTGGCTAATCAAAGACAAGGAACGCACAAATCTAAAGAACGTGCTGAGATTACGGGAAGTACTAGAAAAATAAAAAAACAAAAAGGAACTGGTACAGCTCGTGCGGGTAGTATCAAGTCTCCTGTATTCAGAGGCGGAGGGCGTATTTTTGGTCCTAGACCGAGAAGCTATTCTTTCAAATTGAATAAAAATTTAAAACACTTAGCTCGTAAATCTGCCTTAAGTATTCAAGCCAAAGACAACAACTTAGTAGTTATCGAAGATTTTAATTTTGATACAGTGAAGACTAAAAACTTTAATAACGTTTTGAAAGCCCTTGAGTTAGATTCTAAGAAGTCACTGTTTGTCTTAAGCGGTTCAGACAATAATGTTTATTTGTCGTCCAGAAATTTAAAAAAATCTAAAGTAGTTAATAACTCAGGATTAAATACATATGGTATTTTGAATGCTGCAAAAGTAGTAATATCTGAGAGCTCTTTAGAAGAAATAAAAAACAATTTAAGTAAATAGGATGAGTATTTTAATAAAACCTATTATTACAGAAAAAGCTACAAATGATAGCGAGTTATATAATCGTTATGCATTTGTAGTAGATAAGAAAGCTAATAAAATAGAAATTAAAAAAGCAGTCGAAACTGCTTATGGAGTTTCTATTTCAAGTGTAAAAACTTTAAACTATCCAGTACAAAAAAACACTAAATTCACTAAAAAAGGTTTAGTAACTGGTAAAAAAGGTGCTTACAAGAAAGCTATTATACAATTAGCTGAAGGAGAAAGCATTGATTTTTATAACAATCTTTAAGAAAAGACGAAATGTCAGTTAGAAAATTAAAACCAATAACACCAGGTCAGCGTTTTAGAGTTGTAAATGGGTTCGACGCCATTACAACTGATAAGCCGGAGAAAAGTTTATTAGCTCCGAATAAAAGATCTGGAGGTCGAAACAATCAGGGAAGAATGACTACACGGAACATTGGTGGTGGTCACAAACAAAGATACCGTATCATCGATTTCAAAAGAGATAAAAATGGTATTCCTGCAACAGTTAAAACTATCGAATACGACCCAAATCGAACAGCCTTTATTGCTCTAGTTTGTTATTCTGATGGAGATAAGCGTTATGTAATTGCACAAAACGGTTTAAAAGTAGGTCAAACTATCATTTCTGGTTCTGGTGTTGCACCTGAAATTGGAAATACGATGCCTTTAAGTGATGTGCCACTAGGAACTACAATCTCTTGTATTGAGTTACGGCCTGGGCAAGGAGCAGTTATGGCTCGTTCTGCAGGTTCATTTGCTCAATTAATGGCTCGAGATGGTAAATACGCAACGGTAAAGTTACCTTCGGGAGAAACAAGATTAATCTTGTTAACATGTACGGCTTCAATCGGAGTTGTATCTAACTCAGATCATCAATTACTTGTTTCGGGTAAAGCTGGTAGATCTAGATGGTTAGGTAGAAGACCAAGAACTAGAGCAGTTGTAATGAATCCTGTAGATCATCCAATGGGTGGTGGTGAAGGGAAATCTTCAGGAGGTCATCCAAGATCAAGAAATGGTATTCCAGCAAAAGGATTCAAGACAAGATCTAAGACCAAGGCAAGTAATAAATATATCCTAGAACGTAGAAAGAAATAATTAGATATGGCAAGATCATTAAAAAAAGGACCTTATGTTCACTACAAGTTAGAGAAGAAAGTGATGGCTAATGTAGAAGCAGGAAAAAAATCTGTAATTAAAACTTGGTCCAGATCAAGTATGATTACACCTGATTTTGTTGGTCAAACTATTGCAGTTCACAACGGGCGTCAATTCGTTCCTGTTTATGTAACTGAAAATATGGTTGGACATAAATTAGGAGAATTTTCACCAACACGTTCATTTAGAGGACATGCAGGTGCAAAAAATAAAGGTAAAAAATAGTAGGAAATGGGAGTTCGTAAACACAATATGGCACAGCAGTTAAAGGAGGCAAAGAAAAGTAAAGCTTTTGCTAAACTTACTAACTGCCCTACCTCACCAAGAAAAATGCGTTTAGTAGCAGATCAAGTAAGAGGTTTAGAAGTTGAAAAAGCTTTACAAATCTTAAAATTCAGTCCTAAAGAAGCATCTATAAACTTAGAAAAATTGTTATTGTCTGCAATTGCAAACTGGCAAGCTAAGAATGAAGATGCTAGTATAGAAGATGCCGGATTATTTGTAAAGTCTATCTACGTAGATAGCGCAGGAATGTTAAAAAGATTGAGACCTGCTCCACAAGGACGTGCACACAGAATACGTAAACGTTCTAATCACGTTACTTTAGAATTGGGAGCAAAAAACATTAGTAATTAATCATTAGTAGAAATGGGACAAAAAACTAATCCAATAGGAAATCGTTTAGGAATTATCAGAGGATGGGAATCAAACTGGTACGGTGGTAAAAACTACGGTGACAAAATTGCTGAAGATGATAAAATAAGAAAGTATGTAAATGCCAGATTATTTAAAGCGAGTGTATCTCGTGTAATTATAGAACGTACTTTAAAACTCGTAACCGTAACTATCACTACGGCTCGTCCAGGTATCATTATTGGTAAAGGAGGTCAAGAGGTAGACAAGTTAAAAGAAGAGCTTAAGAAGATTACAGGTAAAGAAGTTCAAATTAATATTTTTGAAATTAAGCGTCCAGAATTAGATGCTAAGTTAGTTGCAGCCAGTGTTGCTCGTCAAATCGAAAATAGAATTTCTTATAAGAGAGCGATTAAAATGGCTATTGCTGCTTCCATTAGAATGAATGCTGAAGGTATTAAAATTCAAATTTCTGGTCGTTTAAATGGCGCAGAAATGGCACGTTCTGAGCATTATAAAGAAGGTAGAATCCCTTTGTCTACTTTTAGAGCAGACATAGATTATGCTCTCGTAGAATCTCATACTACATACGGTAGGATCGGTGTAAAAGTATGGATTATGAAAGGTGAGGTTTATGGTAAGAGAGAATTATCCCCATTAGTAGGTTTGTCCAAAAAGCAAGGAGGAGCTAATAAAGGAGGTGGTAATCAGAAGCGTCAACCTCGAAGAAGAAAATAATTTTTAAAATTTAGAAATTAACAATGTTACAGCCAAAAAGAGTAAAATACCGTAAGGTACAGAAGGCGAAAGGAAATATGAATGGTATTTCTGGTAGAGGGAATCAACTTTCTAATGGAATGTTTGGTATTAAATCTATTGATCAGAACTTATTAACTTCTCGTCAAATTGAAGCAGCTCGTATTGCGGCAACTCGTTATATGAAAAGAGAAGGTCAGCTTTGGATTAAAATTTTTCCAGACAAGCCTATTACTAAGAAACCTTTGGAGGTTCGTATGGGTAAGGGTAAAGGTGCGCCAGATCATTTTGTAGCAGTTATTAAGCCAGGTAGAATTTTATTTGAGATAGGTGGCGTGTCAATAGATGTTGCCAAAGAAGCTTTACGTTTAGCAGCTCAAAAACTTCCTGTAAGAACGAA